>MDTG01327825.1_pt1 | contig 38845 bp, 34 predicted proteins | sample 811421 | NCBI WGS metagenome assembly MDTG01 (sample SAMN05326645, study PRJNA326480) | marine metagenome | isolation source: seawater | place: Pacific Ocean: South East | collected 2011 | reverse complement strand
TATCTGGTTTTGGATACTTTTTATAAGATTCATTTGCCGAGGATGCAGCTATTTCTATTTGACCGAATTTTCTTGCTTCTTTAATAGCTTTCTTTGACCACTGACCAACATCAAGATAGCTACATAATGATTGGCTATTTTCTAGAAAATTCATTGGAATCATTGAAAATTGCAAAGAAGCACCTCCTTGGATAAAAAGAACCTCGTAATTGTTATCTATTTCTAACAAGTCAATAAAATCTTGTTTTGCTGTTTCAGCAATCTCTACAAATTCCTTACTTCGGTGACTCATTTCCATTACAGATAAACCTTTGCCTTTCCAATCAGGAATTTCTTCTCTCAATTGCTCCAAAACTTCATCTGGAAGTGCTGCAGGTCCTGCGCAAAAATTATAATTTCTAGACATAATTAAATTATTTATGAATCAATAGCTAATGCAAGTCCATTAAGGGCTTCATCTTCTTTAAGTGTGATCACTTTTACTCCCTGAGTATTTCTTCCAATCAAGCTAATTTCAGAAACTTTTGTCCTAACCAACATTCCTTTATTTGTAATCAAAATAACTTCGTCAGTATCACTCACTTCTTTTGCTGAAATCAAATCACCATTTCTTTGTGAAGTTTGCATGGCAATAACTCCCTTAGCACCTCTTTTGGTTTTTCTAAAATCGCTTACTTTAGATCTTTTCCCATAGCCGTTTTCAGACACAGTTAATATCTCGGATTCTTTTGAAGGTTTTAATAAAGAGATTACTTGTTGATTTCTATCCAAAGTTATTCCTTTAACACCTCGAGTATCTCTCCCCATGGATCTAGCATCTTTCTCATTGAAGAAAACTGCTTTTCCAGCATTTGAAACTACCATTAAATCTGTATTACCGTTGGTTAAAAGAGTACCAACCAGTTCATCATTTTCATCAAGTTTTATTGCTCTTTTACCGTTTTTTCTTGGCCTCTTAAATTCAGATAAAGGCGTTTTCTTTATAATTCCATTTTGCGTAGCCATAAAGACAAAGGCCTCGTCTTCAAAAGATTGAACATCCAGTAGGCTAGTAACTCTTTCTTGTTCATCTAACTCAATTAGGTTTACGAGTGGTCTTCCTTTAGCAGTTCTTGAGGCCTGAGGAATTTCATAAACTTTAAGCCAGTAAACTTTACCTAAGTTTGAAAAACACAAAAGAGTTCTGTGAGTGTTGGCTACAATTAATTGTTCAACAAAATCTTCATCCTTCACTGAGGCTGCAGTCTTACCCATCCCTCCTCTTCTTTGGGATTGATAGACCTCAAGAGGTTGAGTTTTTGCATAGCCCATATTTGAGATGGTAACAACCATATCCTCTGGCGTGATAAGGTCTTCAGTTGATAAGTCTAGCTTGTCTTCTATAGGAGTTTTTCTTTCATCGCCAAATTCTTCTTTAACAGCTTTCAACTCCTCTTCTATAACTTCTTGTAATCTTTCAGGATTTTCTAAAATCTCATTGAGTGCGCTAATACCCTCAAGCACCTCTTCATATTCTCTTATCAAGTTATCTTGCTCTAAGCCAGTTAGTCTTTGGAGTCTTAAATCTAAAATTGCTTGGGCTTGTTTGGTTGATAGTTTGTAGCTGTTTCCGGTTAGACCGAAATCTTCATAAATATCCTCTGGTCTAGTATCGATTGAGCCAGCTTTTTTCAACAAATTGCCTATCAGAGTTGATTTCCATTTTTTTGCAAGCAATTTATTTTTAGCCTCGGTTGGATCTTTAGATTTTTTTATCAATTCAATAATTGGGTCAATATTTGAAAGAGCAATAGTAAGACCTTCTAAAATATGACCTCTGTCTTTTGATTTTGCTAAGTCAAAAGCCGTTCTCCTTGAAACAACAGACCGTCTATGGCCTAGAAATATTTCTAGAAGCTCCTTTAAGTTTAAGACCCTTGGAACTCTATCTACTATGGCAACATTATTTATTCCAAAAGAAGTTTCTAATTGAGATTGAGCATACAAATTATTTAAGATTACTTCAGGATTTTGACCCGATTTGAGATCAACAACTATCCTAACTCCCTCTCTATCTGATTCATCTCGAATTTCAGAGATACCATCTATCTTTTTGTCTTTTGAAAGATCCGCAATTTTTTCTACCAGATTGGCTTTGTTTACTTGATAAGGAATTTCAGAAATAATTAGTCTGCCCTTTTCAGTTTTGTCATTTTCAATTTCTACTTTTGCTCTAAGAACCACCTTACCTCTTCCAGTTTTGGCAGCTTCTATTGCGCCTGATTTCCCATTTATAATTCCTCCCGTTGGAAAATCAGGTCCAGGAATAATTTTCACCAACTCGTCAATGGAAATCTCTGAATTCTTTAATACTGCTAGAGCTCCGTCTATTGTTTCACTTAGATTGTGAGGAAGAATGTTTGTCGCTAATCCCACAGCAATTCCAGAAGATCCATTTACAAGAAGATTTGGGTATGAGGCAGGTAGTACTTCTGGAATTAGTTCAGTACCATCATAATTTTCAACATAATCTACAGTTTCTTTATTTATATCATTCAGAAGTGCATTGCTTATTTTTGCCATCCTTGCTTCGGTGTATCTCATAGCTGCAGCACCATCACCATCCATTGACCCAAAATTCCCTTGTCCATCTACTAAGGGATAACGCAGACTGAATTCTTGTGCCATTCTCACCACTGTTTGGTAGATAGCTGAATCTCCATGAGGGTGATATTTACCCATTACTTCACCAACAATTCTTGCTGACTTTAAATGAGGTCTATTCCATTCATTATTGAGTTTGAACATCGCGAAGAGCGTTCTTCGATGTACAGGCTTTAAACCATCTCTTGCATCAGGTAAAGCTCTTCCAACAATTACGCTCATAGCGTAATCCATGTAAGAACTCTTTAATTCATCCGTGATATTAACGGGAATTACATCTTCTGTTATGTCATCCATAGAGAAAAATTAATGAAAACTAAAGAAAATTAAAGTAAAAATAGTGGCTCATTTAAAGAGTGTATTTTACCATTTTATGGGTATTTTAGCTGCTAAAAATGGGTTTTAAGTCTTAAATTCAGAGACCAAAGTAGATATAGATTCTTTTGCATCTCCAAACAACATTCTTGAATTTTCTTTTAGAAAAAGTGGATTATCGATACCTGCAAAACCTGCAGCCATACTTCTCTTCAAAATAAATACCGTCTTTGCTCTATCCACCTCGATTACAGGCATTCCATAGATAGGACTGCCCTCATTTTCCCTTGCATCTGGATTTACGACATCATTTGCTCCAATGACTATACATACGTCAACGGTATCCATTAATGGATTAACATCGTCAGGTTCAGCTAAAACATCATAGGAAACATTTGCTTCGGCAAGAAGAACGTTCATATGGCCAGGCATTCTTCCAGCTACAGGGTGAATAGCATATTTTACTTCGCAACCATTATCTTCCAATAATTCGCCTAATTCTCTAACAACATGTTGAGCTTGAGAGACTGCCATTCCATATCCTGGAACCACTAAGACAGAATTTGCAGCCTCTAGAATCAAATAAGCATCTTCTGCTGTAATAGGCTTCACTTCTCCTTGGATTTGTCCACTTCCGCCAGTTGCCGAGGAAGCAGCTCCAAAACCTCCAAAAAGGACATTTGATAAAGATCTATTCATTGCCTTACACATAATGTTTGTGAGAATGAGTCCACTTGCTCCTACAAGAGCGCCAGCTACAATGAGAACATTGTTATTTATGACGAATCCCGCAGATGATGCTGCCAATCCAGAATAACTGTTTAATAAAGCTATGACTACGGGCATATCAGCACCGCCAATTGGCGCGGTTAAAAGAACTCCTAATATTAAAGTCGCGCCAATTAAAACAAATAATGCGGTTTGGCCCGAGAGGCCTAGTAATCCTGTTTCTAAAATCAATTCAAGAATTAGTATTAGTGAAAACAATAATAGTGCTGATAGGACAAATCTCTGACCGAAAAGAATAAGTGGTTTACCTGAGATAATTTCAGACAGCTTCCCAAAAGCTATAAGACTTCCTGAAAATGTAATACCCCCAATTAAAACTGTAAATGAAATAGCAACAAGTTGAATTAGAGTTGCACTAGACGGATTTATGAACTCCGCAACACCAACTAAAAGACTAGCAATTCCTCCAAAACCGTTAAAAAGGGCCACTAACTCGGGCATGGAGGTCATTTTTACTAGTGAAGAAGCCAGAACCCCTACTACGAGTCCTCCAACAAGAGCTATTAGCAAATATTCATAAGAAATAATTTCGTTCTGAGCTAGAGTAACAAGAATTGCAATTAGCATTCCTGATGCAGAAACTAAGTTTCCCCTTTGCGCAGTTTCTGGAGAACTCAACATTTTTAAACCAAAAATAAACAGGATGGATGCAAAAATGTAAGCCAAATTTACAAAAATCGGAGATTGCAAAAAAAATATCATTTTTTCTTAAACATTTTTAGCATTCTATTTGTAACTAGGTATCCCCCGACTACGTTTATTGAGGCAAAGAAGACTGCAAATGTGCCAACTAAAATCGATGAAAGAGTTCCGTCGCCACCAGAAGCCAATAGCGCCCCAACAATTGTAATTCCTGAAATTGCATTTGCACCCGACATAAGAGGTGTGTGAAGAGTCGAAGGCACTTTATTTATCAGTTCAAAGCCCAGAAATATGGATAGAACAAGGACAAATAAAAGCAAAACTAATAAAGCTTGTGATTCCATCTATTCCATTATCTCCCTAATAGTTTTGTTTATGTATTCTTTTTCATGAGAAATGAGACAGATTGAAAGAATTTCATCAGAAACATCAAGCTTTAATTTTTTTTCATCTTCATTCCAAAACTCATCAATCAGATTAAATATATTTGAAGAATAAACTTGACTAGAATGAAAAGGAAGTTCGCCTGGAAGATTTGTATTACCGACTATTTTTACTCCATTTATGTCAATCGTTTCATTAGGAATAGATCCCTCAACATTGCCTCCTGTTCCAACAGCCATATCAACAATAACAGATCCTTGGCTCATTGCAGAAACCATTTCGCTGGTAACTAATGTTGGAGCTGGTCTTCCAAAGACTTGAGCTGTAGTAATTACTATGTCAGAAGATGCGCAAACTTTCTTCATTCCTTCTCTTTGCATTTCAATCTGCTCAGAGGTTAATTCTTTAGCATAACCTTGGTCAGTTTCGCCGGTTTCTCCAATATCTATTTTTACAAAACGAGCTCCTAGGGATTTTACTTGTTCTTCAACTACCGGTCGCGTATCAAATGCCTCAACCTTTGCACCCAGTCTCTTAGCTGTCGCAATTGCCTGCAGTCCAGCAACTCCTACTCCTATTACAAAAACTTTCGAAGGAGAAATGGTTCCCGCTGCTGTCATCATCATAGGTAAAGCCTTTTGAAGTTCATGAGAGGCAATTATCACTGCTGAGTATCCAGCTAAATTTGCCTGTGAACTCAAGGCATCCATCTTTTGGGCTCTAGTAATTCTTGGAATTAATTCCATACTAATAGCTGAAATGTTTTTTTCTTTGATTTTCTTTACAAGAGATTTTTCATTAAAGGGATCTAAAAAGCTTACTAATAAAGTGCCTGCTTTAATTTTCTCTAACTCTTCCTCGCTTATATTTCTAACTGAACAAATTATCTCAGTATTAGAAAATCCTTCATCTCTTGAAAGAATTTTGACACCTAAGTCTTCAAAATCTTTTTCGCTACTTCCTAAGTGTTCAGCAAAAGACTTTTCAATAGAAACATCTAAGCCTTTATCAAGAAATTTTTTTGCCGATTCTAAGGTTAAAGAAACTCTGGTTTCAAATTCAGGTTCTTTTGGAAAAAAAATATTCATATAAGATTCTCAGACTTTAATTTGAAATGCAGTGTAAATCTAACATAATGATAGACAAATGAATATCGACCCAAAAGAAAAAGAAAAATTTAACAAAATTGCAGATGAATGGTGGGACCCATCTGGAAAATTTGCTCCACTGCATAAAATTAATCCTCTCAGAGCTAACTACATATCAGAGAGAACCGATCTCAAGAATAAGAAAATTTTAGATGTAGCTTGTGGAGGTGGCTTACTGGCAGAAGCGCTTTTTTCAGAGGGAGCTAAAGTATCAGGAGTAGATATTTCAGATGTTGCGATTCACACGGCAAAAAATCACGCAAAAAAGGGAAATATCGATATTAGTTATATTTTAGGTGAAGCTGAAAATTTACTTCCTGAAAATAGTGAAGAATTTGATGTCGTTACTTGTCTCGAAGCTATTGAACATGTGCCTGATCCAAATCAGCTAGTCAAAACTTGCTCTGACTTATGCAAAAAAAATGGTGACATTTTCTTTTCTACGATAAATCGAAATCCTAAATCATTTTTGTTTGCAATTGTTGGAGCAGAATATATTTTAAATCTGTTGCCTAAAGGTACTCACGAATACCAAAAATTTATAAAGCCTTCGGAACTAATATACTTGATGGAGAATAATGGCCTTAAAATTCAAGAGTTAACTGGTATGAGTTATAACCCTATTACTAAAAACTATTGGTTAGGAAAAAACGTTGATGTTAATTATTTAATTCATGCAAAAAAAATATAAATGTTTTCTATTTGATTTAGATGGTACCCTTTTAGATACAGCTCCAGAATTTCTAATCAGTCTGAATTCACTTCTATCAAAAAACAAAATGCAGTTAGTAACTGATTTATTTGTTCGTAATAGAGTTTCTGATGGAGTAGGAAGATTAGTCCAAGATAGTTTCAAAATAAACGAAGATCACTCTGAATTTGAAAATTTAAGAAATGAGCTTTTAGATGAGTATCATAAAAATTTTTTGCTATCTAAAACTTTTTCTGGCGTTGATCAAATTCTTAAAAAATTATCCATAAATAGAATTGATTGGATGATAGTTACGAATAAACCTAAAAGGTTCTCTCAAGAAATTTGTAAAAAATTTATGTGGGATAAGTATGCCAAAGCAATAATTTCTCCTGATGATGTTAAAGGCAAAAGAAAACCTGATCCTGCTTCTTTAAATGCAGCCCTATCCAAGACTTCTAATAATAAGAAGGAATCTGTCTATGTTGGAGATAATTGGCGAGACGTAAAAGCAGCCCAGAATTCTGGTATTGATTCGGTTTTAGCTTTATATGGGTACATAGATAAAAATGATGCATCTCTTTTAAATCCAACCTCGAGCATAAAAAAAATCGAAGATTTGAGTAATTATTTTTAAACTATTACTTCATCGGGTCTAATTCTTTTGAATTTGCCTTCCTTGAGATCTTTCGGAAGGAACAACTTTCCCAATCTTACTCTTTTTAAGCGAGAAACTTCATGACCTATCGAACTCCATAATTTTCTTACGGATCTATTTTTGCCAGACAAAATTACCAAAGCAAACCATGTGTGAGAGGACGTTTCTTTTCCTTTCACTAGATCGGTAAAAGATATTTCTTGTTTGTCAATTACAACACCTGAGATTAATTTTTTTAGACTTGAATCAGAGGGTTTGCCTCTTACCCTAACTATGTATTCTCTTTCAATTTCTTTAGAAGGATGAATAATATCATTTGCCAATTGACCATCATTAGTAATCAATAACAGACCGCTTGTGTTGATATCTAACCTTCCAATGGATATCCATTTTCCTGATTTAGGTTTTGGTAAACCATCGAATACGGTTTTTTTCGATGATCCGTGAGTACATTCTTCGCCAACAGGCTTGTTGTACAATATAAGTTCAGAAGAAATTTGTTGAGCAATCTTTACTTCTTTCCCATCTACGAAAATCTTCTCATCAACTGAGATCTTATCTCCTAATTTTGCGGGTTTGTCATTAACAAATACTCGTCCTTCACTTATAAGGCTTTCAATCTTTCTTCTGGATGAAAATCCATTTTGAGCTAAAACTTTTTGAATCCGTTCTTTGGACACCTGTTTATTCTGAATTACTAGATGCGGATTCGCTTAAAAGAGGAATTTGTGCATCCTCTGGAATATTTTGTATTTCAGGTAATTCCGGTAAATCTGAAAGCTTAGATAAATTAAGGTCATCTAAAAAATCTTTCGTCGTCGAAAACAAAGCTGGTCTTCCAGGCACATCTCTATGTCCAACAACTTTTATCCAAGATCTATCTAAAAGTGTTCTAATTATTTGACTACTGACCGAAACTCCCCTTACTTCTTCAATTTCTCCTCTGGTTATTGGTTGTCTGTATGCAATTAATGCGAGGGTCTCCAAAAGAGCACGAGAGTATTTTTGTGGTTTAGCCTCCCACAATTTTGCAACCCATGAAGAATATTCTTGCCGGATTCTCAAACGATAACCACTCGCAACTTTGACTAACTCAATAGAATTTCCTGAATATTTCTCTTCGATTGCTTTTAAGGCATCTTTTATTTCTCTTAAAGATGGCGGACTTCTTAGATCAAAGGCAGACATTATCTCCTTCTCATTCAAAGGTCTTGAGGAAGAAAAAAGTAATGCTTCAATAATTAGAGATAAATTATCCATATTTTAATGAACCTTTTCCTTTGCTTTTACGTGAATAGGGCCAAAAGATTCGGATTGGATCAGTTGAATCATAGAATCCTTTACTAACTCTAAAACAGCTAAAAAGGTAACTATTAATCCAAGCTTTCCGTCAGCTTTCTTGTAGAGATTATAAAATTCTAGAAAATTTTCATTTACCAATAGCTCTAAAACCTTTGACATTTTTTCTCTTGTTGAAAGTTTTTCAAATTCAATTATATGACTGCCTCTTAGTTTTTGTTTCTCGAGAAGTTCATAAAAAATATTAGACAATTTATCCAACTCCAAAGTTGGAAGAGATTCCTTAGATTCAAATTCTGGAAGCGCCGTACTAGCGGGGAAGAAATCTCTATTTATTCTCGGTAAGGATTCAATATTTAGAGATGCTGTTTTAAAACGCTCATATTCTTGAAGTCTTTTGATTAATTCCGCTCTAGGGTCTTCTTCTAAATCATCCTCTTCACTTTCAACTGGAAGCATCATTCTAGATTTAATTTCTGTGAGGTATGCCGCCATAAGGAGGTATTCTCCTGCAAGATCAAACTGTAATTTTTCCATCAACTCGATATATTCAACATACTGACTCGTAATTTCAGCTACATTAATGTCTAAAATATCCAAGTTCTGCTTCCTTATGAAATACAGAAGAAGGTCCAAAGGACCTTCGAAGGATTCAAGGAATATTTTTAAAGCATTTGGGGGTATGTAGAGATCTTCATGGGGAAGGAACACTTGCTCGCCATTGACTGTGGCTAGATTAAACTCCGATTGTCTCGGGTTTCTGTCCTGCTCTTTTTTCATTATTTTTTGAGCAATTATAGTTTAAAAAGCATTAAATACACAAAATATTGTGTTTTTAAGTTTCAAAATGACTATATATTGTTTTTCCAGAAATTTGTAATTGGATATCTTCTATCCTTTCCAAAATTTCTAGCAGAGATCTTTATCCCTAAAGGTACTTGTCTTCTTTTGTATTCATTGAAATTTATTAAATCTATTACTCTTTCAACGTCTTCTAACTTATATCCCAAATCAATAATCTCTTTTTTTGTTTTATCGTCTTCAACATAAGCCTCAATTATAGGATCGAGGACATCATAAGTTGGCAATGAATCACTGTCTTTTTGATCTTCAGACAATTCAGCGCTAGGCTCTCGATCTATTATTCTTTGCGGAATAGCCTCGCCGAGCGTGTTTCTATATTTTGCTAGGTCATAGACGGTGGTCTTATACACATCTCTGAGAACTGAAAATCCTCCAGCTGTATCTCCATATAAAGTGGAATATCCAACAGCAGCCTCGCTTTTGTTGCCAGTGGTAAGAACCAAATAGCCAAGATTGTTAGATAGGGCCATTAAAGTTACACCTCGACACCTAGATTGCAAATTCTCTTCAGTTTTATCAAATTCTTTGGGTTCTAATTTTTCATTCAAAGAATTCTTAAATGCATTAAACATTTCAGATATGGGTATTACTTCGTGAGTGAAGCCTAGATTTTTTGATAACCTTTGAGCATCTTCGATACTCATATCGGCTGTATATCTAAAGGGCATCATAACCGTATTAACCTTCTCAGGACCTAGTGCATCAGTAGCAACTGCAGCTGTCAGAGCGGAGTCTATTCCTCCAGAGGAGCCAATCAAAATACCCTTAAAATTATTTTTTTGGACATAATCTCTTGTTCCCAAGACAAGGGCTTTGTATATATCTGAGATGTCTCCGACATTACTTATCTGATCTTCTTTTAAGTCTGACGAAATGTTTTTTTTGTTTATTTCGATGACTGCTTGGTCAATCTCAAAGCTCTTCAGGCGCCTAACAGAATCTTTAGAATCAATTATTAAGGAACTTCCATCAAAAACAAGTTCGTCTTGGCCGCCAACTTGATTTACGTAAATTATAGGTTTATCAAAATCATCAAAATAGTTACATAACATTTTCTCTCGAAGATTCTTTTTATCCAAAGTAAAAGGAGAGGCGCTGATATTTAAGAGAAGATCAATTTCTTTATTACAAATTTCTTTTGTAAATTCTTCGTTCCAAATATCTTCACAAATCGAAATTCCAAATTTTAAGCCACCATCTTCTAAAATCTCATAAGAATTTCCTCTTGAAAAATACCTCTTTTCGTCGAATTCCTTATAATTAGGTAGAATTTGTTTTTTATAATTTTTAACCAATCTACCCTTTTGAAAAAAAAGTGCAGAATTGAAAATATCTATACCTTCTCTAGTTGGACATCCAATCAATATGGATATATCTTTAGAAAAATTTTCTAACTCTTTAGATACTCTCTCGCTTTCGTTCAAAAAATCGTCCCTTAAAAGCAAATCCTCCGGGGGATATCCAGTAAGAAACATTTCAGAAAAAATAATCAGATCTATATTTTCTTCTTTAGCTTTAGCAATATAAGACTTTGCAAGCTCAAAATTGCCTTGTATGTCACCAACTTTAGGGTTTTCTTGGACTAATTTTATTTTATACATAACTCAATTTAAGCTTTAATTTAAATCTAGAAAAGTTAAAATCTACGGTCAAATGAAATATTTAACGGATAATACCAGAATAACTGGTCTCATGGAGGTGTCTCCTCCTGTAGAAGTAATCGATAAGCTTCCGATAACTGAAAAGGTTTCTGAATTGGTTTTCAACTCTAGAAAAGAAATTTCTGACATCCTTCATGGAAAGGAAGACCGATTAGTTGTTGTTGTCGGTCCTTGCTCAATTCATGACCCAAAAGCAGCAATTGAATATGCTAAAAAACTTAAAAATCTTGAAAACGATTTAAACAATCAATTAAAAATTGTAATGAGGGTTTACTTTGAAAAGCCCAGGACAACTGTTGGTTGGAAAGGTCTTATCAATGATCCTAATTTAGACAATAGCTTTGATGTTAACAAGGGTTTAAAAGTTGCTAGAAAACTTTTACTGAAAATAAATGAATTAGGCTTACCTGCTGGAACTGAATTTTTGGATATGATCACTCCTCAATATATTTCAGACCTTATAAGTTGGGGTGCAATAGGGGCTAGAACTACAGAAAGCCAAATTCATAGAGAGTTAGCATCGGGTTTGTCTTGTCCTGTAGGATTCAAAAATTCTACGAATGGTTCTATTCAAGTTGCGATAGATGCCATTGGCTCATCATCTAATAGCCACATCTTTCTTTCCATTACCAAGGAAGGAAGGTCTGCTATTTTTAATTCTGCTGGAAATCTAGATTGTCATGTAATTCTAAGAGGTGGAGAAACACCAAATTACTCCAAAAATGATATTGAAAAAGTAAATAAGGACTTGGAAGGTTCCAATTTAACTCAGAAAATCATGATTGATATGTCTCATGGTAATAGTCAAAAGCAGTTTAAAAAGCAATTGATTGTCAATAAAGATATCTCCGATCAAATTGCATCTGGCGATGGAAGTATTTTTGGAGTTATGATCGAAAGTAACTTAGAAGAAGGAAATCAAAAGATAGATTTACTAAAAAATCTCAAATACGGACAAAGTGTAACTGATGCGTGTGTCAGCTGGGAAGATACTGAAGTAATGCTTAGGCTTTTAGCAAAAGCTGTTGACTCTAGGAGAGAAAAACTTAAGCAGTCTGCCTAAGTTGATGTCAAAAAATTCAAATTTTTTAAATTTTGATAAGGAAGTTGCTTCTAGTATTGGACTTAACGAATCTATAGTCCTTCAGCAAATAAAAGTTAGTTCAAAAACTAGTCTAATTGGTCTAAAAAATGACCTTCCATTTTTAAAAGAGAAGGAACTGAATAGAATTTTAAAGAAACTCTTAAATCTTAAATTAATTGCTGAAGCTGAAAACAAGACTTTTTCTGCAAAATATAAAAAAGAGGTCTCAAAGCCGGAGAGAAAAAAAAGTATTTCTGAGAATTTTGTTCCTTCAAAAAATACTCTAAAAGAAGCTAGAATACTTGGTATTTCAGAGGAATTTATTAAAAATAAAATTCCTGAATTTAAAACTTATTGGACTGACAGGAATGATAAAAGCTTTTCTTGGGATTTTAAGTTTCTAAAATATCTTTTAAAGGAATGGAGAAACGAAGAAGAGAAAATAAATAAGATTTCAAAAAGAAAACCAATAGAAAAGAACTGGAAACCCTCTAAAGATGCTTTTCAAATATTAAAACATGCTCAAATAGACGAAAATTTTATAAATGATGCCCTACCCGAATTTATATTATATTGGAGTGAAAGAAATACTCCTTCTGATACTTGGAATACAAAATTTTTAAACCACGTCAAAAACCAATGGGTGAGATATCAAAATCTCATTTCAATGGTTAAAAAGCCCTCAGTGATGAACAAGGATTGGGAACCTTCAGAGGATTGTTATGATGTTTTAACTTTGGCTAAAATTGACAAACATTTTGCAAAATCCCAAATACCGGAGTTTAAGTTGTATTGGTTAGAGACGAAGGAGATGCGAAATTGTTGGAATTCGAAATTTATTCAACATGTAAAATTTAGATGGAAATCTAAAAATGGTAACGTAAAAAATGTATTATCAAGACTGAAAGATAATGAGTGGGCAGTTAACTACAAAAATTAATATTCCTAAAAACAAAGTAGAACTTATTAATTTGATTTTTGCTGAATTAGAAATTACTTTTCACAATCAATTTCATAAAGCATTTCCGGATGAAGAAACGCTGACCCTAGCAAAACAACTTTGGCTTGCTAAGTTAGAAAAGTTTGATAATGAAATTATTTTCAAAGCAATAGATAAAATCATTGAAACATCAAAGTACTTGCCATCATTAAGTGCAGTGCTAAATGAAATCAAAGAACTTAAATTCCTACAACAAAAAATACCGTCTCCTAATGTTGCCTACGCGGAAGCAACTTCTCTTGGAGAAATTAGTCCTCTTGATTTTAATTGGACGCACCCCTTTGTATATCATGCTGGCACTAAAGTAGGTTGGTACCGTCTAAAAACAGAGGCTGAATTTGAGATAAAAAGCGATTTTATTGACGCTTACGAAGAAATTCTTGAATTGAGCGAGGTTAAAAATAGTTTGCTTTCCCTTCCAGGAAAAAAAGAGGAATTTTTTGAAGACGAGCCACTTTCTAGCGAAGAACAACATGCTAGATTGGAAAAAATAAAAAAGAAATATTTATAGCTTTTCCTTGATATAATCGCACCTCGCCACCATATAATTGAAAGGGAAAATTAATAAATGAACTTTGTTGCTAGGCTTGTTACACGATCGAACTTAGAGTGGGCATCACTCTTTGTTGGCTTTGCTATAATTTGGATGGTTTCTGGACTTTTTGTTCAAGAACCAGAACCTCCTGTGCTAATAGAAAAAAAAGATCCAGTTGTAAGAGTTATTGATCAGAAAGCAGAGAATTTTTCAAAGAAAATCGTTGTCAAAGGTTTTACAAAAGCCGACAAAAAAGTTTTTATTAAATCAGAAACTTCAGGAAAAATTATTGATTTACCTATTCCTCAAGGAACTTTTGTCAAAAAAGGAGAAGTTATTTGCTCTCTCTTCGTTGCGGAAAGGCAGGCTAACTTTGATAAAGCCTTGCTTGATTTCAACTCGGCCAAAAAACTTTTCGAAGAAGAACTTTATTCTTCAAAACAATTACAAAACGCCAAATCAAATTATGAGCGAGCCAAGCTTGAGCTTGATTATGCAAACATAAAAGCACCGTTCGATGGTGTTGTAGATAAAATTGATTTAGATGTTGGAGATTTTCTTAGTCGTGGCTCTACTTGCGCTACTCTTTTAGACCTAGATCCTATGATGATTACGGGTGACATATCCGAAACTGAACTTTTAGATCTCACAAAAGATAGTGGCGTGAAGGTTATTACGAATGACGGTGAAGAGTTTCAAGGTCAAATTACTTTTATCTCTGCTTCGGCAGATGAGATGATGCATACTTTCGATATTGAAATTTCAATTCCTAATCCTCTCCGTAAAATCAAAGATGGTCAAACAGCTAAAGTAATTGTCTCTGCGACTCCTGAACCAGCCCATATTGTCCCTCTTTCTATTTTAAGACTTGATGAAACTGGAAATATTGGAGTGAGAGTTGTAAACAAGGATAATCTAGTAGAATTTTATAGAGTCGAAATCATCCAAGATACAGAAAAAGGGGTTTGGGTAAGTGGCCTTCCCTTTAATTCAAGAATCATCACTGTTGGTCAGGATTACGTAAACAATAATGAAAAAGTTGACATCGCAATTGACTACAGACTAAATAAGGATGAAAACATTAATTGATTTTTTTGTAGATCGTTACAAAGCTACATTCACATTTTTAACTTTTGTGTTGGTTTGGGGTTTTACCTCAATTATTCAATTACCTGCATCAGCCTATTCAGATATTAATATCCCTTATGTGTTTGTTTCAACTTATTACGATGGCGTCTCTGCTCAAGACGCTGAAAGACTCGTAACAAGGCCAATTGAGCAAAAGTTAAAGACTGTCGATGAATTAGTTGATATTCAATCTTACAGTAGGCAAAACATGTCTTATGTAATCTTGGAATTTCCCGTTGAATATTCCAAAGATAAGGCCGTTCAAGATGTTAAAGATCTTATCGATGAAGCAAAACAAGAGTTGCCTTCAGAATCTGAAGAACCTGTGGTTAAAGAATTTACATTAGATGAATACCCTATTTTGGACATAAACTTAATTTCCAACTCCTCTAATCAAAGAGAACTTCTAGCATTTGCCCGTGAACTTCAAACAGCTGTAGAAACCATTCCGGAAGTATTAGAAGCAGATTTAAGAGGAGTTCCAGATGATTTGCTTGAAGCTACAATAGATAAAACTAAATTGGAAAGCTATAACGTTTCTCCTAGGGATTTATATAATGCAATTGGTGATGCAAACAGAGCAATTCCTGCTGGTGACTTAAGATCTTCAACGGGTAAATTTTCTGTTTTGGTACCCTCTGTTTTTGAGAACGTTTCAGATGTCGAGGACATTCCAATTATTGAAAATAACGGAAAAGTAATTACTCTCAAAGATTTAGTCACGTTGAGAAGGACGTTCAAAGATAGAGATTCTTTTTCTAGAGTTAATGGAAAAGATGCTGTGACTTTGTCTGTCATGAAAAGGCAGGATGCCAAAGAAGTAGTTGCTGCAAACAAAGTAAACTACGTTTTAGACGAGTTTCGCCCAAATTTGCCAACTGGAGTGGAAGTTACTATTACTCAAGACAGAACTGGCTGGTCATCTATGATGGTTGCTGAGTTAGGAGGAAATATCCTCACAGCATTGATTCTTGTTATGACGATTGTGGTCGGCACCATGGGTCTAAGGTCGTCAACAATGGTTGCAATGGCAATCCCTACATGTTTTCTTTTTGCTTCAATTTTTTTAGCGGCGATCGACTACAGCTTTAATTTTATGGTTTGTTTTGGGCTATTGATATCCTTGGGTATGTTAATTGATGGCTGTGTTGTTGTTGTTGAATATGCCGATAGAAAAATGGCCGAGGGACTCGACAGAATTGAGGCTTATAAATTTTCTTCTAAAAGGATGTTTTGGCCCGTAACAATCTCAATTGGAACTACATTATCAATATTTGTACCAATGTTTTTTATGCCTGGAGTTTCAGGTCAATTCTTGAGACCGATGATCGTAACATTATTTATTGTTTTGCTAGGATCGATATTGTATGCATTGGTATTCACACCAGCAATTGGTTCAAGATTTGGTAATTTAGGAATTAGAAAGTCAAAAACCTTGCAAAATGCAAGTATTCTCGAAAATGGAGACCCTACGAAAATAGATGGGCTTACAGGATTATATGCAAGAGCTTTAAGTAGGGTCATTCAGTCTCCAGGAAAATTTATAGTTTTCATAATATTATCAGTCGTGACTATTGTTCTATTGTATGGTCAGCACGCACCAGGAAGTAGATTTTTCATAGAAGAAGAGCCAATGGAGATGGAAGTAAAAATTGAGGGTAGAGGAAGTTTTGGTGAGGAAGAAAAACTTGGTTTTTTAAAGGAGATTGAAGACATTGTTCTTAGCATTCCCGGTCCTAGTTCCATATCTTTGAATATGAATGGCGTTGCTGATCCCAGAGACCGAGGTAATTCAGATGAAATAGGAACTATTTTTATTGAAATGCCTTTTGAAAAAGACCTGCGTCGCTCAGGCTGGGATGTCTATGATGAACTTTTGGAAAAAACACAGGATATTCCTGGGCTTGTTGTAAACGCAAAATTGAGAGAAAACGGACCACCTACGGACTCTCCTATTGAGATAGATGTATTCGGTAAAGACTTTGATATGGTTACTGCCGCAACCTTAGCTTTGACAAACTTTATGAAAGATTCCGTACCTGGGGCAAAGAATATCTACAATACCATTCCAACGAATCTTTTGAAATGGACAATTAAAATCGATAAAGAAAAGGCAAAACAATTTGGAGTAACAACGCAAGATATTGGAGCTGCAATACAATTCATGACTGCAGGTGTAAAAGTAGGAGAATACAGACCCGAAGATTTGGATGAAGAAGTAGACATCAGGGTAAGGTTTCCCGCCGACCAAAGGAGATTAGATCAATTCAGTGATTTGACAGTAAATACAAGATTTGGACAGGCGCCGTTGAGTAGTTTTGTAGAAATTGTTCCTGCTTATATTCCTCCTTCAATCAGAAGAGTTTCTGGAGAAAGAGCTTTTACAGTAGCAGCCGAATATCAAAAAGGGGCATTGGTTGAAGACGTCATTCCAAAAATTGAACAATGGATAGCAGACAATAATGAGTATAAGAGGTTGCAATTTAGATTTGGCGGACAGCAAGCTGAGGCTGATGCCAACGCAGATTTCTTTGTATTTGCATTTATAGTTGGAATATTTCTAATGTCTATTTTGTTGATGATTCAACTCAATAGTTTTTATCAAGTTTTCATAATTGTTTCTGCAGTACTTTTATCAACCGCCGGAGTTATGCTTGGATTGTTGGTTACTCAGCAAATATCGAGTTCTTTATTTACAAGTTTGGGCGTAATTGCTTTGGCAGGAATTGTAGTTAACAACAACATCGTTCTGGTTGATACGTATAATGTTATTACAAGAGAAAATCCTAATCTTTCAAGAGAAGAAATCGTAGTTCGTACAGCAGCACAGAGACTCCGACCAATCATCTTAACAACAGCAACAACTGTAATAGGTTTGTTACCGTTAGCCTCTGGTATCGGTGTGGACTTTTATCAAAGAAATATTGAAATCGGTGGAAGAGTCTCTGAATGGTGGCAGCCTATGTCTTTTGCGGTAGTCTCTGGACTTACCTTCGCTTCAGCAATAACCTTGTTCTTAACTCCATGTTGGCTTATGCTACCTGTAGCTATCAGGAAGACCTTTAAATACGTTAAAAATCTATTTGTAAAAACAGCAAGTGAACGATAAATCCAAGGAAAAAAGTTTAGATTTTGAAAAGTCTTTAGCAAAACTTGAAAATATTATTGAAGTTCTTGAAGATGGAGACCTTCCTCTTAATGAATCAATTAAAACTTTTGAAGAAGGAGTAAAACTTACTAAACATTGTCAAGAACTCCTCACCAAAGCTGAACTCAAAATTCAAAAACTTTTAGAAAAAGATGATGGTTCGCTTGATCTAGAAGACTTTGATGATAGCTAATCTCAATGAAAAAGAATTAAAAAGTCTTTCTTTTTTAGATAAAAACTTAAAAAGAATAGAACAGGCAATTCTAGAAACCCTACCTCCAAAAAATTTATCAAAAATATCTGAAGCAATACACTATTCGGTTTTAAATGGAGGTAAAAGGATTAGACCCCAACTCGTGTTGTTGATGGCAGAAAGCCTAAAACTAAATGTAAGTCAAAAAACCGTAGATTTGATGGCTGCAACCGGTGAATTGATTCACAGTTATTCATTGATCCATGATGATTTACCTGCAATGGATGATGATGATTATCGAAGAGGTAAGCTTTCTTGCCATAAAAAATTTGATGAGGCTACCGCAATTCTAGCCGGAGATGCCATACAGCCCCTTGCCCTGGAAGTTCTTACTACAATTGATGATAAAAATCTGAAACCAGAATCAAAATTAAAAATTATCAACCTTTTTGCTCAGGCTTGTGGCCCAAGAGGAATGGTAGAAGGTCAAAGCAGAGACTTAGATGCGGAGGGGAAACAAATTAGCCTAGAGCAACTGGATGAGATACATCATCTTAAAACCGGAAAACTAATTGAAGCATGCATTGAATCAATCTGTATCCTCAAGGAAGATTTACCAAAAAGTCATCTCGCTGGGTTTTTAAGTTTTGCTAAAAAATTTGGCTTAGCATTTCAAATTAAAGACGATATTTTAGATGTCGTTGGCGATGAAAAAATTATTGGTAAGCCATTGAATTCTGATAAAGGATTAAATAAGGCATCATACCCATCTGTAATTGGCCTCGAGGCTTCAAAAGAAAGAGCAGAAAACTTATGTTTTGAGGCTTTAGAAATTTTGTCTGCCTTGCCTTATGAAACAAATGAATTAGAAAGGCTGTCAAAATTTATAATCCTAAGAGATAAGTGATGAAAACTTTTTTTGAGATTCCAAAAAATCTACCTAAAACTCCACTTTTAGATTCAGTAAACTATCCCTCAGAATTAAGAAAGCTTTCAAAACAGGAATTGAAGCAATTAGCAGATGAATTAAGAGAGTTTTTGATTTATTCCGTTTCGAAGAGTGGTGGTCATTTTGGAGCAGGACTCGGAGTCATTGAACTTACTTTAGCTTTACATTACGTGTTTAATACTCCAGAAGATAACTTGGTTTGGGATGTAGGTCATCAGAGTTATCCGCATAAAATCATTACGGGAAGAAAAGATACAATTTCATCGATTAGATCAAAAGGCGGATTACATCCTTTCACAAATATAGAAGAGAGTAATTATGATGCCTTTGGGGCAGGACATTCAAGCACCTCAATCAGTGCGGTTTTGGGAATGGCAGTCGCACAACCTGAAAAGCAGCACATTGCAATTATTGGTGACGGCGCAATGACCGCAGGGATGGCTTATGAAGCCTTAGCGCATGCCGGATCAATAGAGTCCAACATTTTGGTCATCCTGAATGATAACAGTATGTCAATATCAAAAAATACCGGTGGTTTTTCCAACTACCTTGCAAAGATATGGGCTAGTAGATTTTACACTTCCATCAGAGAAGGCGGAAAAACTGCCCTGAGGTTTATCCCGTCTGCGAAAAATTTTGCAAAAAGAGCAGAAACTCATTTCAAAGGGTTGTTCACTCCTGGAACGCTTTTTGAGGAATTAGGCTTTAACTACATTGGGCCTATGGATGGGCATAATTTGAATGAAATGCTTAGGACTTTGGAAACTCTTAAAAAGGTAAAGGGTCCAAAATTTTTACATCTAATAACTAAAAAAGGTAAAGGCTTTGCACCAGCAGAAGAAAATCCCATTGGATTTCATGCTCTAAATAAAATTGAAAACTCTAAAGAAAAAACTAATGGAAAAAAATACTCTCAGGTTTTTGGAGAGTGGCTTTGCAAACAATTAGATGAAGGAAAAGATGACTTAATTGCCATTACTCCTGCAATGTCAGAGGGCTCAGGAATGAATGAATTTGCAGAGAAATATCCAAACAATTTTTATGATGTTGCTATTGCAGAACAACATAGTATGACTTTTGCGGCCGGCTTGGCCAAAGAAGGAAAAAAACCAATCCTTGCAATCTATTCCACTTTTTTGCAGCGGGCTTATGACCAACTGATTCATGATGTCGCTTTACAGAAATTGGATGTCACACTGGCGATAGACAGAGCTGGATTTGTGGGAGGAGACGGAGCTACTCATGCCGGTATCTTTGATGTTTCTTTTTTAAGATGTATTCCAAACATGGTTATTATGAGCCCTTCTGATGAAAATGAGTGTTGGAAAATGCTTTCTACTGGATATAATTATCCTGGTCCTGCAGCAATTCGTTATCCCAGAGGCGAAGGCCCTGGAGCAGATGTTATTGCTGATCCTAGCGAATTAATTGAAATTGGTAAGGCAAAAGTTATCAGTGATAATGATTCAGATATTGTAGTAATGTCCTTTGGTAACATGTTAGGTTTAGCAGAGGAAATTTCTGAAGAATTAAATAGTTCCTTGGTTGACATGAGATTCATCAAGCCATTAGATGAAGAACTCATTGAAACTTTTGCAAGTAAGTGTAAACACATTATCACCATTGAAGAAAATACTGTATCAGGAGGAGCAGGCTCTGCTGTAAACGAATTCTTATCAACCTTTAATGCTTCTGATAAATTAAAAATTATAGGTGTTCCAGATGAATTTCCTATTGTTGGAGATCAAAAAGATCAAAGAGAAGCTGCAGGCCTAACCAAAGAAACGATCCTAAAAAAACTTTCTAGAGAATTAAATTTAAAAAATATTGATAAAAAAGTTTCCGCCCAATAAAGTCAAACCTGCAAAAACTCCTGCCATCAGATCGTCTAAAACAACTCCTAATCCAGACTTAAATCTTTTATCCACAAATGAAATTGGATGCGGTTTTAAAATATCAAAGATCCTAAAAAGCAGAAATAGAACTGTTGCCGCAAGATAAGAATTTTCACTCCATTGTTGACTGGAAAAATTGTAAACTCCTAGGGCAGGAATGAACATAAATGTTGTCCAAACTCCGGCTACCTCATCAATAACAATGGCTTTATGATCTTTTTCATCAAGATCTCTAGTCGCTTGAGAGCACAAAAAGATGCTTCCCAAAATAATGCATATTAAGGAAATCAAAAAAGTACTAAAACTAAGCTGTAAGAAAATAAATGCAAAAAAAAGAAGCAATCCAGCTAACGATCCCCATGTACCTGGAGCTAAGGGTAATAAGCCAACGCCAAAAAAAGTTACTAAGAAGTGAGAAGGTTTTTTTAAGTTTGGAAAATTATCCATCAGGAGAAATGATTATAACTATTCTTTTTAAATAATAATTCTGTCTCTTCATTGAATACTCTTATTTTGTTTTCTTTGACAATTTCTCCAATTTTAAAAAGTTTGATTTTAAGTACTTTCTCTATCTCTGGAATTCTTTGTAATTTGTTTTTTGGAACAGTAAAACAAAGTTCATAATCGTCTCCCCAAGTAAGTGCGTCTTGAAAGGTTCCTTCGAAAGGAATGGAAGCATAATTAAGTTTTGCTCCGACACGACTAAGTTTGCAAATGTGACCTAGATCTCCAATTAACCCATCGGATATATCTATGCAGCTAGTAGCTATGCCTCTCAAGTGCATGCCAAGCGATTGATTAACTTTTGGTTTTAAAAATTTTTTTAAATACTTTTTATCTGTTGATGACAAATTTTTTTCTTTATTCTTTAAGACTTTTAATCCTAATTTTGACAATCCAAGAATCCCGCTTACAAATATAGAATCACCAACCTTTGCGCCGCTCCTAGAAAGAAAATCCTTTTTCTTAACTTCGCCGCAGACGCCAACAGAAACGGAGCACTCCTTACCTACTACTAAGTCTCCACCAATGACTGGTACTTGGTAATCTTTGGTAAAAAGTTTAACTCCTTTTGCAAATTTTTTTATCCAACTGAGACTTTTGCTTGGAGTTACAAGTGTTATAGATAACCATTTTAAAGTGGCGCCACAAGCTGGGATGTCGCTTGCTGCAACAGAACAGGCACGATAGGCAATAAGTTCAGGTTCTAAGCTTCTTGGAAAATGAATACCCTCGTTTGAGACATCTGTTGAGAAAACTAGATCTGAGTTTGTAGTCCTAAAGAGTCCAGCATCATCTCCCGGACCCACTAAAATACCTGAGGAGTCATGATATTGACTCCCCAAGTCTTTAAAGTATTTTTGAAGAATTAAGAATTCATCCGATTCTTTCATTTAGAATCGGATAAATTATTAAGAGTTGTAAGCTTCAAAGAGGCCAGTAGCTCCCATACCACCGCCCACACACATTGTGACGATTCCGTACTTTCCACCTCTTCTGTTCAACTCTCGAGCAACGTGGCCTACTTGTCTTGAGCCAGTCATCCCAAAAGGATGTCCGATGGAAATAGAACCACCATTGACATTGAGTTTCTCACTTGGAAGACCTAACTTATCTCTGATGTAAACAACTTGTGATGCAAATGCTTCATTCAGTTCCCAAAGGTCAATATCTTCCATTTTCAAATCAGCTGATTTGAGTAACTTAGGTATTGAGTATACTGGACCGATGCCCATTTCATCAGGCTGACACCCAACAACAGTAAAACCTCTAAAATAAAGTTTTGGGGTTAAACCGAGTTCCAATGCTTTTTCTTCGCTCATTACCAAAGTAACAGACGCCCCATCAGATAGTTGAGAAGAGTTTCCTGCTGTGACTGAACCGTTTTCTGGATCAAAAACCGGCTTTAGAGATGATAAACCTTCTAAGGTAGTTTCTGGTCGATTACAGTCATCTCGATCAACTGTTACTTCAACATCTTTTTCTTCACCTGATTCCTTATTGACAAGTTTCATCACAGTATCCATTGGGATAATCTCATCATCGTAAAGACCTGCTTCTTGTGCAGCTGCAGTTCTTTGTTGACTGGATAAAGCATACTCATCTTGGGCTTCTCTGGTGACGTCGTAACGTTTAGCAACGCATTCTGCAGTTTGTCCCATAGCGTGGTAAATACCTGGTACATCAGCTGCCAACTTATCATTGACGTACATATGCATATTGGTATTACCTTGCGTAGTTGAAATAGACTCCACTCCTCCAGCAAGAATGCAATCACTGAAGCCACTTTGAACTTGAGTAGCTGCCATCGCAACTGTTTGCAGTCCTGAAGAACAGTATCTATTGACTGTAGTTCCACCAACTTCAATGGGTAAGTTTGATAATACTGCAACGTTTCTTGCAATATTATGACCTTGTGCACCCTCAGGCGCTCCACAACCTAAAATCATATCCTCCACCATGGAAGGGTCTAGGCCTGGATTTCTTTCCAAAAGGGCATTAACTAGATGTGCTGTCATATTATCAGCACGAGTTTGATTGAATCCCCCACGAAAAGATTTAGCTAGTCCGGTACGGACGCTATCAACGATAACTACGTTTCTCATAAAATCTCCTATTAAATAGAAACTAAATTATAAAGGCTTATTCAAGCGATTACCAAAAAAAAACCCTTGCCGAGACAAGGGTTTTTTTCTGTTAGAGACTCTTAAAAGTCAATACCAAATTGCAAACCAAAGGATCTTGGCTCTCTAACGAAAGTCGAATTAGTGTGACTTGTAGAAGAGCTAGTGATCGCAGTGGCTGTAATGTTTCTTTCGTCAGTTAAGTTTTGACCATAGAAAATTACACGCCAGTCGCCATTGGTAGGAACAATATTAAGTCTGAAGTTGACTTCATCCCAAGCTTCAACTTTGTTCTGTTCAATGTTGAATACACTTTGGTTTGAGTCAGATCTGTAGTAGTAGTCCAATCTTGGAGTTACTTCCAGATTATTAGTTTGGAAAGTGTAAGCCAAACCTAATGACAAAGTAACATCAGCAAAAGGCATTTTGTTTCCACTTATGGACTGCTCATTACCTTGACTAATAAAGCCTGGATCTAAAGTAGCAGTTCCAACACAAGTTTCAGTTGCATTACCAGCACCATCATTTGCAATTTGAAGACCAGTAGTACCATCAGTACCTCCGTCGTTCACTAAAGCAGATGTGTGATTAATACCAGCAGCAGCAGCCAAACCTGAGTAATCTGCAGCTAATGCACCCCAAAGAGCACATAGACCACCAGTTTGTAAAGCGTCACCACTACCTAAGATACCAATTGATGGAAGCAAAGTTCCAGTTGGACCAGCAAGCGTTACGCCACCTGCAGATTGAAGTTCTACTGGAGAGTAGACCAACGAAGCAGCAGGAGCATGACCTGCAGCAAGGTTTGTGCCTACAAGGCCTAAAATAGTAGCAGTAGCATCTGGCATACAGGTATTGATGTTAGTGAATGCAGAACCATCTTGAGCTGCTGAAGCATCCGGTAATTGAATGTAGTGACAAACAGTTGATTTTGTACCGTATGCAGTCGCAGCAGCATTCATTTCAGGAGCAATAATTAGCCCTGTTGCTGCAACGGTAGCATCTCTACCAACTAGGAAAGCAGCAGCTTGAGCAGCAGCATCTCCACCAGCTGCGGCAGCAGCAGCTTGAGCAGTAGCTCCAGCGGCGAAGACAGCAGCAGCAATCTCATTAGTTGCAGCTAATCCAGCTATGGCGGTATTTAGTGCGGTATCATCGCCTGGGTTAGCAGCTTCTGAGGCTACAGCCATTGCATTATATTGAAGTATGCTACCGTAAACATAACCAAATCTGTCTTTATTTACTAAGAAAGAGTTAGCTGAAGCACTTTTCATCACATGCCAGTTTGCTGAATCAGCAAGTCCATTGTAATGACCACCTAAGTCGTGAGGATTCACAATTGAAACATCACCAATTTCAGAGTCATATAGGCTCAACTGCATGTTAAAGGTCAACCCTGGAACCGTTGGTGGATTGAGTAAAAGCTCTAATTCCGCACCGTAGCTTTCCAAAGGAATACCATAGTTGATAGCAGTTTCGTTTCTAATAGATCCTAAGTGGAAGTTTTCAAAGTCGTTGTAATAGAATGAAGCATTTGCAACTAAACCAATTTCAGGAACAGTTGCTTTTATACCCAACTCTATAGAGTCGACTTCCGTGCTTTCAAAAGCAAAAGGTGTGCCAGGGAATTGTTCCGAATCAAATGGTGGGTTAAATCCTCCACCCTTGAAACCTTTAGCATAACTGACATACATCAAAGTATCGTCATCTATTTGCCAATCCCAAACGAATCTACCAGTAGTGTTTGAGAATTCCATTATTGGATTAATCGCAGGTTCCGCGTTAGCGTAATCTGCGTTAAAAGCATCAAGTCCGTTAACAAAGTACTGAGACCCATTGGCTGAAGCTGCTGCATTAGCAGTACCATCAGCATTAAGCAGGCTTACCACCGGAGCAGAACCAATGGCTTGACCTTGGGTAGAGCCAATTGCTAAACATTCTGCAGAGGCAGGTGTAACCGTTCCGTCAGCAGCAACTGAAGGAGCTCCTCCACCTCCAGCAGCACAATAAGTTGCTGGAATATCGGCAGCAGTAATAGCACCATCATCATTAAAGTCATCCGCAGCATCAACGTTTCCATCACCAGTTATGTCTACATTTGTTGTAGCCCATGAAGTAACAAGAGGCGAATCGTAGAAAGTTGCTCTGGTATTAACATGCTTAGTATCTTCCGTGTAACGTAAACCTAAAGTCAATTTGTGGTTATCAGCCACGTCGAAATAAAACTCGGTAAAGATCGCAGATGCGTCTAGTTTGAAAGGTTTGGTTTCATTGTGAAAATGTTCAGTGTAAACACCATCAATTCTAGAAATTTTATCAAGCGCACGTGTTTGCGAGGCTAGCGCAGCATTTGCAGTAGCTATTTGTTCTGCAGTAGCCGCAGCTCCACCACCTGCAGCGACTGCCACTGCAGCAAGTGCATCAGCTGCACCAGCAGCTTGTGCTAGAGTAAGCAAATTATCATTTATACCAATACCAGCAGTTACTGCGGCACCAGTAAGTGTGTCACTACCATCAGTAGCACAAGGGCCATCGTATCCGGCTGCAGTTACATCAACAAAAGCACAACCTACAAGTCCATAAAAGGCATCACGGTAAGAAGTTGCGATGGTAGCAGGAAGTTGCAACCCGTTCATGGTTATACCAGACGCGTAAACGTCGTAAAAACTATCTACGCTGTTAGAAATATTGATCGCACCTATTAAGAAATCAAAGTTGCCACCTAAATCAGAAGCATACTTAAGTTCATATGTAGTACTTGTACTGTCACTGAAAGATGCATCACCGGAAACTGGGAGTTCATGAAAACCTCTTATACAGTCAGCTCCACCAAAGATACCGGTTTGTCCGTTATCTAGATCACAGGCTGGAGATATGTAACTGTTTGAGTAACCTAAAGGCACTCCAACCATTGGCATTGCAGAGTTTGCATCACCAGTTACGCCTCCAAGAGTTGCGCCGTCCGCTAAGTACAATGCAGCATTACCTTGAAGACCAGCAGCCCATCTAATGGATGAAGCTTCTTTTGACAGAGAAGATGTATCTCTGTAGAAAACTCTTTTCTTAACATTAACAGATGCAGTTAGTGAACCTTCATCAAAACCTTTTTCCAACAATAATTGTGAAGTTGATTCTTGAGCTTGGTGAATTGGGGATCTCCACAAGTTTGCTTGGAAAAATTCATTTGGAATATTAGGCACATCTACCAACCCAGCGTAAGCCCCTGCAAGAGCAGTAGTAGCTGCATCAACGGCCTCAACACCTGCCAGCGCAGCAAGCGGGTTATAACAAGTACCATCGTTTGCAGCTGGAGTAGTTCCATCAGCAGCAAATGTACAACCTAAACCACCTGGCAAGTAAAACGCTAAGTTACCACCTAATAGTGAAGGCAAAGTAGAACCATTAGACATTGGTGAAATTTGTTGGAAAACTTGCTGTCCACCAACCACACAACCTTGCGCTAAACTTCCTCCAGTTTCACAAAATACACCACTTACTTGGTTACGAGCAGATTCTTCATGATATGCATTGTGTATAAGATCTATTGTTAAATCGTCGTCAAACTCATAACGGAAAGAAGCACGCCATTGATGGCCGTCTCTATTATCAAAATCATCACCAGCTCTAGAGTAAATATTCTCATGCACACCGTCTTTTTGTAGATTGGTGTACGCAAAACGAAAACCAAATTGATCGGTAATCGGAATGTTGAGCATCATGGTAAGCATTTTCTCTGCATCAGAACCATATTTGATGTCAGCACTACCATAGAATTCATCTAAATCAGGTTTTGCAGTAATCAAGTTGATTACCCCACCTGTGGCATTACGACCGAATAGTGTTCCTTGTGGTCCACGAAGAACCTCGAGTCGTTCCATGTCCAAATATTGGATTTCGGAAACGGATGTTAAACCTAGCGGCATGCCATTCAAGTGAATTTCCACCCCAGCATCAGCACTAGCTGCTGTCGCTAAGTTGGTAATACCCCTGATTGAAAAACCACCTGCACCAAATTGGGTAGCAGTAAAAGCAACACCAGGAACTTGTAATTGAATGTCCGAAGCATACTCAATTTGTCGTTCTGCTAAAACTTCGTCTGTAAATGCTGACACCGCAATCGGAACATCTTGCAGACTTTGCTCAGTTCTTTGCGCTGTAACAATTACTTCTTCTATTGTTGCCTGAGCATAAAGTGAAGTCGTTACAAAAAACGAACCCACTAAAGCTAAAGCGATTTTAAAGAATTTACTCATTTAGAATCCTCCCCTGAATGAGACAAAAATTATTTTGTGAAGATCTTAAGCTAGAAAAGTTATAACTTTTGCTTATATGCTTAAGGATTCTCCCCCTATAAACTGATAATACCGAAATTTGCAAGTACTGCAACCCCTAGACTTAAAAAAAATAATCAGCTCAGAGTGCATAGATGAAAAAACTTATTTATCATATTTTTGATGCGAAAAAAGAAAGAAAAAGCTCTTTACATTCAAAAGAAATTGAACGAACTGTATCCCAATCCAAAGGCACCTTTAAATCACTCAAATGCTTTTACGCTATTGATTGCGGTTCTCTTAAGTGCGCAAACAACTGATAAGAGAGTTAACATCGTCACCAAAGAGCTTTTTAAAAGGGCTTCAAGTCCAGAAAAAATGCTTAAATTGGGTGAAAAAAAAGTATACGAGTACATCAAAACCTGCGGTCTCGCTCCTAAAAAAGCCAAAGCCATCATAGGAACTTCAAAAATTTTACTTGAAAAATATAAAGGCAAGGTACCCAAAGAATTAAAGTTACTTGAAGAGCTCCCGGGGGTCGGTCACAAAACAGCTTCGGTTGTTGTCAGCGAATTTTTTCATAAGCCTGCTTTTCCGGTTGATACCCATATTCATCGATTGGCACAACGTTGGGGATTAACAAATGGAAAATCGGTAAAAAAAACTGAGGAAGATTTAAAAAAACTTTTTGATGAAAAACATTGGCGCGACTTACACCTTCAAATTATTTTTTATGGCCGAGCCTTTTGTACTGCAAAAGGTTGCGATGGGACTATCTGTTTTATGTGTAAAAGTTTATATCCTAATAGAAAAACTAAAATAAAGACGACAAAGGCTTAAAATTATTTTCTAGCAGAGTATAATTTCGGTTTTGAGATAATTTACTATGTATGGAAATAACCTCTCTATCAAATCCTTTGATGATGATCTTTGGCAAGCTTTAGAAAAAGAAAGAATCAGGCAAGAACAACATATCGAACTTATTGCTTCAGAAAATTATGCCTCGCCAAGAATTTTGGAAGCACAAGGTTCTGTGCTCACCAATAAGTATGCTGAGGGTTACCCTGGAAAAAGATATTATGGTGGATGCGAATTTGTTGACATTGCTGAACAGTTGGCCATCGAAAGGGCAAAAGAATTGTTCAAGGCAGACTATGCCAACGTTCAGCCTCACTCAGGTGCGAGTGCTAACGCTGCAGTTTTCTTGGCGCTACTAAATGCAGGAGATAAAATTCTTGGTATGAGCCTTGACCACGGAGGTCATCTGACACATGGGTCTAAGGTAAATTTTTCGGGAAAAATATACGAATCCTACAGTTATGGCATAGATCCTACTACCGGTGATATCGACTACGATCAAGTCGAATCTCTTGCAAAAGAGCATAAACCTAAATTAATAATTTGCGGCTTCTCCGCTTTCTCAGGAATTTTAAACTGGGAAAAGTTCAAAGAAATAGCTGAATCTATTGATGCTTACCTTTTGGCAGACATATCCCATGTTTCGGGGCTGGTTGCAGCAGGCCTCTACCCCAATCCTTTTCCTTATGCCGATGTTGTGACTACGACCACTCACAAAACTTTGGTTGGTCCTAGAGGAGGATTGATTCTTGCTGGGCCTGACGAAGAACTTCAGAAGAAACTAAATTCCGCTCTTTTTCCGGGTTCTCAAGGCGGGCCTTTGATGCATGTCATCGCAGCCAAAGCGGTTTGTTTCAAAGAAGCGATGGAAGATGAATTCAAAATTTATCAGCAACAGATATTAGATAATGCCAAAGCCATGAGCAGTAGATTTATGTCGAATGATATCGATATTGTGTCGAATGGAACTTCAAATCATATGTTCTTGGTCAATCTAATCAAAAACGATGTCACTGGCAAAGACCTGGAGGCAGCCCTTGGAGAAGCTTTCATTACTGTGAATAAGAACTCTGTTCCCAATGACCCAAAATCTCCTTTTGTAACCTCTGGTATAAGAATAGGTACTCCAGCTGTTACTAGAAGAGGGTTTAAAGAAGAAGAAGTATCGAAGATTGCTGATTGGATATCTCAGATCATTGTTAACTTAGACGATAAAAAATTAATTTCTAACATAAAAGAAGAAGTCAAAAGCCTTTGTAGTAACTTTCCAGTTTACTCTCAATAAACCATGCGCTGCCCTTTTTGTTCCTTCGAAGAAAGTAAGGTGATCGATTCTCGTCTCGTAACTGAAGGCAGTGAGATTAGAAGGCGTAGAGAATGTCTGAGATGTGGAGAAAGATGGACCACATATGAAGTTGGAGAACTTGTAATGCCAAAGGTCGTAAAACAAGACAAATCTCGTGTGCCGTTCGATGAGAGAAAAATTAGAGAGGGCATTTCTAGGTCCTTGGAAAAAAGACCAGTAAGTGATGCTCAATTCCAAAGTTTGATTGAAACCATCAAAAAAGAAATAAGAGATTTTGGAGAAAGAGAAATTGAATCAAACCTTGTCGGTGAAACGGTAATGAGGCATTTAAAAAAACTAGATGAAGTTGCCTTTGTGAGATTTGCCTCTGTCTATCGAAGCTTCCAAGACCCCAATGAATTCAGCGAGGAAGTAAAAAAATTAAGCGATGAATGATAACTTCTTCATTTCCAAAGCTATTGATCTAGCTACTAAAGGGAAATTTAATACTAAGCCCGGAGTTAATGTTGGTTCTGTAATTGTTAAAAACGAAAAGATAATTGGGCAGGGATTTTACGAAAACTATGGCGGGAGACATGCTGAGATCAATGCAATCAATGATGTAAAGAAGCGGTATGAAAAAAAATTTTCTTCACAGATTTCTGGAAGTGAAATTTACATTACATTAGAGCCATGCAGCAGAAAAGGTAAAACGGGAGCATGCATTGAAGAGCTAAAAAAATACGATTTCAAAAGAATTATCATTGGTTCAGAAGACCCAACACAAAATGGTTTAGAAAAACTTCGCAAAGCAGGATATAAGGTTAAAAATCTAAATGATCAGCGTTGCATTGATCTGAATAAGGGCTTCCTACATAAAGCAAAATTAAATAGACCTTTTATAAGGGCTAAAGTTGCCATGTCAGCTGATAGCAAATCAGCCTTCCTCAGCAAAAGGAGAAAATGGATTACCGGTATGCCTGCTAGAAATGATGTACAGTACCTTCGCGCAGAATCAGACGTCATTTTGACAGGAGCAGGAACCATAAATGAGGACGTTCCTTCTATGAATGTGAGGCTTAAAAAGATACTTGCTCACAAGGCCTTCTCTCAACCCAAAAGATATGTCTTTTCAAAAGATCTGGTTCTTAATTGGAATGCACCCTTCTTTGAATTACCAGGGCAGAAGGTAGTGGTGACTTCAAAGAGAAGCCTGCCGAAATCTGCAAGAAATATAAAAAATTTATCTCTCTTGAATTGCAAAAGCCATGGACAATTTTTAGACCCAAAAAATTTCGTCGAGAAAATTTCTAAACTTCCTGTTAATAATATTTTACTTGAATCTGGACCGAATCTTTTTAGTAGTTTTGTAGATCGTGATTTAATTGATGAAATAATTTTTTATGTTTCTGCCGAGAAACTTGGCAAACAGGCAGAATATTTTTATAACGGCAGGAAAAAAATAAACTTTTTTGATAACAAGCAATTCGATATAGTTGAAAAAACTCTAGTTGGAAAAGACAAAAAAATTACATTAAGAAAAAAATAAAATGGATTTGAATAGTACTAAAGAACTTATCTCTGAAATAAAAAAAGGAAACATGGTCCTTTTAATGGATGATGAAGATCGAGAAAACGAGGGAGATTTAATTCTTGCAGGAGAAAAAGTTACTTCTGAAAAAATTAATTTTATGGCTAAGCATGCAAGAGGTTTAATCTGTCTAGCTATGAGTCAAAACAAATGTGCTGCATTGAATTTAAATCAAATGGTTGATGATAATAAAAGTGGTCACGGTACAGGTTTCACTGTTTCAATTGAGGCAGCTACTGGGATAACGACTGGCATTTCGGCGGCTGACCGAGCAAGGACCATCGCTGTTGCCTCTAAAGCTAGAGCTAAGGCTAATGACATCGTTTCTCCAGGACATATTTTTCCTGTAAGGGCTGTGCCGGGAGGAGTGTTATCTCGCACGGGTCATACGGAAGGTAGTACCGATTTATGCAGATTAGCCGGTCTGACAGAATCAGCTGTAATTTGTGAAGTGATGAATGAAGACGGGACTATGGCACGAAAAAAAGCGTTAATTGATTTCAGTAAAAAACATAATTTAAAGATTGGAACAATTGCTGATCTCATAAACTATAGAATTTTTAATGAACAGACTGTTAAGAGAGTTGAACGAAAATCAGTAAAGACGGAATTTGGAAAATTCAATCTTATTTTATACAAGGATCTTATTTTTGATGAAACACACATAGTTCTTCAAAAAGGGAAGATTACAAAAAACAGTCCAACACTAGTTAGAGTTCAGCAAGGTAATTTCTTTCATGATTTATTAAACATTAATGAGTTTGGTGCTAGATGGTCAGTTTCAGATGCAATGAAACAAATAAGTGAAGCAGGTAAAGGCGTCATCTTACTCATCGATGGGGAAAACAACAAAGTTACAGAATTTAACGAAATTAATGCCTCCAGAAAAAAAAGAGTTAGTATTCCTAATAATGATCCTAGGAGGATTGGCATAGGATCACAAATCCTGAGAGATTTGGGTGTCAAAAAAATAAAATTGATGGGAAGTGAAGTCAGGTATCCCTCTTTGTCAGGATTTGATTTAGAAGTAATAGAGTATTTAAAGAAATGAAATCTTCAAAGCTGAACATAAATAAATCTTTCAAAACCTTAGGCGGATTAAAAATAGGTGTTGTAAGCACCTACTGGAATGAAGAAGTGATAGTACCGATGCTTAAAGATTGTCTTGCTAAGTTGGATGAATACGATTTGGAAACAGAATCGTTTGTAGTGCCAGGAGCTTATGAATTACCTCTAACTGCTAAATGTCTTTGTAAAAACTTTGATGCGGTAATTTTGTTAGGTTGTATTATTAAAGGCGAAACTCCCCACTTTGAAATAATTTCTCAAAGTATTAGTGATAATGTTTTAAGGACTTCTTTAGAAGAAGAGACTCCTATCATTTTTGGAGTGCTAACTACTAATAATGAATCTGAAGCTAAGGAAAGAGCAGCTTATAAAGGGTCTGAATTTGCCGAATCAGCACTCAGTACTTTGGATACTCTGAAGAAAATTAAGTGAAAACTGATCCATCTCCTACAAAAATAAGAGAATTGGTAATTCAAACTCTTTATCAAAAAAATATTTCTGGTGATTCAAATACAAAAGTTTTAAAAGATCTTAAACAAGATCAAAAACATTTAAATACCGAAAAGGTAAGTCAAATCATCAAAGACATCAAAACTTTTGAACAAGAATATTTAGAGTGTATTACGAAGTTTTCGAATATTCCTTTTTCAAGAATTGGGGGAATCGAGTTATCAATTCTGTACTTGGCGCTACATGAAATTTCTCATACAAAACTTGATAAACCAATAATAATAAATGAAGCCATAAAGCTAGCTAAGAAGTTTGGACAAAATTCTAGTCATAAATTCATCAATGCAATTTTAGATAAGGTTATCAAAAAAAGTTAGGTTATCTGATGATGGTACTGTGATCACCGGGTCCAGTAGAGACTATTTTAATTGGAACCTCACAGACTTCTTCAATGTAGGAAACAAAATCTTTTGCCTCTTTTGGAAAATCTTCGAAATTTGTTGAATTTTTTGTAGGAGTCTTCCAGCCCTTTAGAGTTTCGTAAACTGGGGATACATTTTCAAGGGCCATACATTCCCCAAAAATCGAATCCTTTTGATCTTCTTTATATGCCTTACATACCTTGATTTCGTTGAGTCCATCTAAGACATCAATCTTGGTTAGACATAAGCCAGAAACACTATTTGTTTGAATGATTCTCCTCATTAAGACAGCATCAAACCATCCACATCTTCTAGGTCTGCCGGTGGTTGCCCCTACTTCTCCGCCAGTCTTTGCAATTTGTTCTCCTAGTTTGTTATGAATTTCAGTTGGCATTGGCCCTTCTCCGACTCTGGTTACATAGGCTTTAACAACACCTAGAATATTTTTAACATCAAGAGGACCGCACCCTGCACCTGCTGCAATTCCCGCTGGAGAACAATTGCTTGAGGTAACATAGGGATAAGTTCCTTGATCTACATCTAATAAAGCCCCTTGAGCTCCTTCAAACAAGACATTTTTTTCTTGAGAATTGAGCTCTTTTATTAGCATTGAAACATCAGCTAACATCGGTTTTATTTTCTCACCAAAGATTAAATTTTCTTCAAGCAAGCTATCTAAAGATAATGCTTTTTTTCCAAAAAATTTCTCAATGGTGAAGTTGTAAAAATCTAAATTTTCCTCCAACAATGGTCTTAACTGATTTTCATTAAGAGTATCTACTATTCTGATCGCCCTTCTGGCAACCTTATCTTCATATGCCGGTCCAATTCCTCTCAAAGTTGTTCCAATGGTTTTCTGACTATTGGATTGTTCTTTATAGAGATCAATTAGTTGGTGATAAGGTTGAATTAGAACACAAGCTGGACTTATCTTTAATCTATCCGATATGCCAGAGGTAAAATTACTTATCTCATCTATCTCAGAAAAAAGTGCTCCATATGAAATCACCACGCCTTTTCCAATCAAGGACAAAGAGTCTTTATGGCAAATTGAAGATGGTAAAAGGTGAAGAATAATTTTCTTATCATTGACAATTAATGTGTGACCAGCATTGTGCCCCCCTTGGTACCTGCATGCTGCACTAAAATTTCCTGCTAAATAATTAACTATTTTACCTTTACCTTCATCACCCCATTGAAGACCTAAAATAGCCATATTTGAAAATGTCATTTTTTATTTTTTATTTTTTATTTTCATCAAAGAGGATACATTTATATCAAAGCCGATAGCTTCTCGTTTTGAACCTAAATTTTCCACTAAGTACTGACCACCCTTTGCGAGGGAGAATCCAAATTCCTCTATGTGGACGGAAAAAACCAAACCTTTATGATAATCGAACCCTGGAAAATCCGAAAAATCTAAATGGTAATTAAGTGAAGAAGGTAAATTTTTGATAACCTTTTCCACTTTTTTTGCAGATTCCTGAAAAATCTTTTTTTTATGTTGCTTCAAATATTTAAGGCTTTCTTTTGTTCCATGCAAAGAAATTAAATTGTTTAGCTCTTTAAGATGACCTTCTTTGATTTTGCTTGCCTTACAAAAGTCCAATAAGTCACTGGAAGATTTTGAAGACATAATTTTTTTTAGCTTTTTGATATCTTCTTTAGAAAGATCCAAACCATCTATAATTGTGAACAATGGTTCTGTTCTTCCCAAAGAAAGTGTAATTTTGTATTTTCCAAGACTTTTCAGACTTGAAATAAGCAGTTTGATTGTAGAGATTTCGTCAGCAGAATTAATTTTACCAAAGAGCTCTACTCCTGCTTTATAAGCTATTCTTGATTTGGTTAGAGAATCTTTAGTTTTTCTTAAAGTTTCTCCGAAGTAACAGTATTTTTGATTTTTTTTATTGCCAAGCTGAGTATCTATCCTTGCGATTTGTTGAGATATATCAGGTCTTACTGCAATTTCACTTGAGGAAGAGTCATCTGAAAAACTGTATGCGAAATCTTTGAGAGATGCATTCATTTTACCTCCTAAACTTGCTGAAAATTCTATCAAAGAAGGCATCACTAATTGGCAACCATGGCGCTTAAACTTGGACAAAAGATTGCTACGCATTCTCTCCAGTTCTTGTGCATCAATACCTACAAAATCTTCAGCTCCATCTGGAAGACCGATTTCAAGATTAGACATTGTTGAGTTATTCTGACTTTATTCCTTTAGAACTATCCAAGTACTTAAAGAAATCGCTATCTGGATCTATCAAAAGAACATCAGATTTATTTTCAAAAGTCGATTGATAAGCTTTTAAACTTCTTGTGAATTCGTAAAATTCAGGATCTTTGTTGTATGCATCGGCATATACTCCTGTAGCTTTTGCATCGCCATTACCCCTTAATTCTTCTGCTTCTTTATATGCTTCAGCCAAGATAATAGTTCTCTCTCGATCTGCGTTGGCTCTTATACCTTCTGCTATTTCAGTTCCTTTTGCACGAAGCTCCTGAGCTAATCTTTCTCTCTCAGTCCTCATTCGGTTGTAGACAGATTCATTGACCTCGGTGGGAAGCTCTATTTTTTTTACTCTCACGTCTAAAACTTCAATACCGAGTTCAGCTCCTGCGACTAAATTTAAATCTGTTGTGAGGATCTTCATAAGTTGGTCTCTTTCTCCAGAAACTACTTCTTGGACAGTTCTAGTACCGAATTGGTTCCTGAGACCTTCATCTACCCTTTGAGTTAAAAGAGTTCGCATGGCACTGAGTTGGCCTCCAGATGAGGTAATGTAAAATTGTTCGTTGTTGGTAATTCGCCATTTCACAAAAGCATCGACAATAAGTCTTTTCTTTTCCGCTGTAAAATAAGGTTGCGGTAAAGCATCAAGGGTTAAGACTCTGGAATCAAACTTTTTTACGGAATGATAGACAGGGACTTTAAAGTGCAATCCAGGATTTATCTCTGGATTAACGATTTCACCAAATCTCAATAAAATTGCTGTTTGCTTGTCGTTAACGATATAGACGGCATTGAATACGATGACCAGCAAAATTAAAAAGATTATTCCAATGTTTAGATTTAAAGATTTCATATTATCTTCTGTCCTGTCTTCTTCTGAGTTCTTCTATCACTCGATCAGTAATTTCTTGAATGCTTGATCCTAGGGTTGATGGCGAAGTATCTTGAAAATTGTTATCTAAATCTCTTCTTGGGTTAAGAGAAGCAGCAGCTATTTGATCCAAAGGTAAATACAGGATGTTGTTACCCTCCTTTACATCAATCATAACCTTGGTGCTATTGTTCATTACCGATTGAACAGCATCTAAATAGAGTCTTTGCCTTGTCACTTCAGGAGATTTTGAGTATTCAACTAAAAGCTGGTCGAATCTCGAGGCCTCACCCTCTGCTTCTGAAATAACTTTTTGTTTATAACCTTCAGCGTCTTCAACAGCTCGCTTAGCTTCTCCTCTTGCAATTGGAACAACTTCGTTTGCATAAGTTTCAGCTTCATTACGAAGTCTTACTTCATCCTCTCTTGCTTTAACAACATCATCGAATGCTTCTTTAACTGCATCAGGAGGTCTTGATTCTCTTATAGATACAGCAACAACTTCGATACCTGTTTTATAAGTATCAAGTCTAGTTTGCAGTCTTGATTTAACATCCATAGCAATTTGTTCCCTGCCGACTGTTAAAACGCTGTCCATAGAAGTGCTTCCAACAACGTGTCGCAATTCTGCTTCAGAAGCCTGCGCTAGGCTATCTTCTGGAGCTGAGGCTTCTAAGAGAAAGAAAACTGGATTGGAACGTTTATATTGAACTGCAACCTCTACATTTACTATATTTTCATCTTTTGTAAGCATCGAAGAGTTGGTCGTGTGTGTGAAAAGCTTCTCCGTATTAACAATAAATCTGTTATCAATGAAAGGTGGATTCCAGTGAATACCGGGACCTTTAGTAACAGAGTATTTACCGAATCTTAAAATTACAGCTTCTTCTTGAGCATCGACAGTGTATATTCCAAAAGCAGAATAAATTAAAACAATAGCTATTAGGATCGAGGGGAGAATTTTTTTTAAGCCGCCGTTTCCGCCTCCGGAACTTCCACCAAAAAGGGAGTTAATTTGAGCTCTAAACTTTTTTATTAGCTCATCAATATCAGGAGGAGGATTATTATTCCTACCCCAAGGATCTCTAGACCCGTTGTTATTTCCTTGATCGTTCCAAGACATGCGCCCATTCTAAGTGGTTAGAGTAAATAATGGAATTCAATTTTTGATTTTTGTCAGAATCTTCATAACCTTATCATCTTCGTCAGCGTAGAAGGTTTGATTTACTCTAAATTTTTTTAGCCAAGTCATTTGTCTTTTTGCTAGTTGATAGGTGGCATTTGTAGCTCGCTCAATCATTTCATCCTGCGAGACTTGTTTCTTTAAGTATTCGACCACCTGTTTGTAACCAACAGTTTTCAAGATTTTCATCTTATTTCTATTTTTTTTTGTCATTAAAGATTCGGTTTCTTCAATCAACCCAATTTCAAGCATTTTTACAAATCTTTCCCTAAGCTCGGCTTTAAAAGTTTTTTTACATCTAGGGATAACTGCAAATGTAAATTTTTCATAATCTTCCAAAACGCTTTTTTTTTCGGTTTTCAGTAGATCGCTAAAAAGAATATTTGATTGACTATTCACTTCCAATGCGCGCATTATTCTCTGCGAGTCATTTGCCTTAATTTTTTCAGCAGCTTTAGCATCTATTTTCTTGAGTCTTTCGTATATTTTTTCCCATCCAATTTTCTTCGCCTCTTCCGAAAGCTTATTTCTGAAAGAAAGACTTCTTTTTGGTAATTTTGTAATTCCATTGAATAACGAGTAAAAATACATCATGGTCCCGCCTACAAATAAGGGGGGAGTTTCTGACTTTGCAATAATTTGGGAGACTCTTAACAGGAAATCATTTACAGAAAATTCTTCAGAAATATCTAAAACATCGATTAGGTTATGTTTTACCTTTTTTAAAATTGCTTGATCAGGCTTATTACTGCCAATGTTAGCTTCTTTATATATCTGAACTGAATCAACACTGATTATATTTGAAGGGTATTCTTTAAAAATTGAAAGCGCTAACTCTGTCTTCTTTGTATGTGTAGGTCCTAAAATAGAAATTGCTTTCTTCATCTTTTTTTGGTTTTATTTTAGGATATTTTTAATTTAAAGGGAGATTATAGATGGCAATGCAATTTGCAAATGTAT
>MDTG01237934.1_pt1 | contig 38848 bp, 39 predicted proteins | sample 811421 | NCBI WGS metagenome assembly MDTG01 (sample SAMN05326645, study PRJNA326480) | marine metagenome | isolation source: seawater | place: Pacific Ocean: South East | collected 2011 | reverse complement strand
TTAAATGTTGGAATAATGATTGAGCAAATCACTATTTCATCCAATCACGTTTATCAAAAGATAAGCCTAAAGATTTACCTATCATATAATTGGTAACTAATTTGTTGTTAAATAGCTTAAAATATTTGAATCTACCCTTTTTGCCTATTTTAGAAAGCTCGTTTTCATTATTTTTATAATATTTAATTTTCTCTATCAAATCAGTTTCATTACAATAAATTATAAGCTCATCTTTATTAAAGAAATCTTGAAAATGATATTTTCTATCACATATAGTTGCTACACCATTAGCCATAGTTGATGTGATTCTATCACTTGAGTAGTATTTAATGGGTTCTCCCCTGCTAATATTTATCGCTAATCTGCAGGATGACAATTTCTCAAAGAACTCATCGCCCCATACTGGCTGATTATTGTTCATTCCATAAATTTTGAATGATAAATCTGCACAATTGTTAACTATTTTTTTTATAAATTTTTCTCTCGGATCCGAATGATTTTTTTTTAACGTACCTCTATGCTGTCCATGACTTATAGCAATAAATATATCAAATGATTTTTTATAATTAAAAAAGCAATTAAAATCAATTGATGGATCTGCCGGATTAGGAATAAAAAAACTATTTTTTTTATTTAAAAATGATATTTCATCAGGTGATGTAGTCACAAAATTTGTATCAACAATGTTACTTTTGGATAATATTCTAGTTTTATTTTTAACAAAATCAGGTCCGGTTTTAATTAATGGATCTAGAAACCATTGTGAAATTTTAACACCCGAAAAATTTTTTTTAATTTTATATAAAGGTTCTAGCATTAAATTATCAGCATGGCCTAGCATAATAATATCTGGTTTAAAATTATTGACTGATGATAATACTATTTTAGATAAATTTTTTTTTCCCTCTAAATCGTAAATATTTTTTGATGTACTTAAAATATCTCTATCGCTTATTGACAGCACGTTGTAATTATTTAACAAAAAACCATTGTTGATTTTCTTGGATGTTGAATAATATAACCTCCCATTATGCCTGATATGAGTATCAGCAATATGCATTACTTTTATTGGTCGATTTAAATTAATATTAATTTTATTATTTATAAGATTATTTCTGATACTATCTAGTTCTTTGCTTATTTTATTAATATCATGTACGTGATTTTTAAATGCTTTATTTTGCAAATCTTTTCTTAATTTTTTATTTTTAATAATATTATTTATTGCATTAAAGAGTGAATTTTCATCAAGTTTATCAAGTGTTATCTTGTATTTTAAAGTTTCCGGCAGCCCACCCTTATCAGAAATTATCGTTGCACATCCCGCAGCACCAGATTCTATAGCTACACGACCTAAGGGCTCATCCCATCTAGAAGGAATTACGCTTACTGCGGCTTTTCTAATTCTTCTGATTGTATCTGCGTATTTTAGCCATCCTAAATTTTTAAATCTTGCATGTGAAAAAAAGATTTTCTCTCTAGGTTCATCACCCACAACCTCCACAGTCCATTTTTTATGAATTTTTAAGATACGTAAAGCGGCTTTGCCAAAAATATCGTAGCCTTTAGAAGTATTTAATTTTCCTGCAAATATTATTGTATTTTTTTTTAATGGAAAAGTATTTTCTTTTTTAACTCCCGCATATACAACTTGAGTTTTATCTGAGTTTTTAAAGCTAATATCTTTAAAAAATTGATCTTTTAAATATGAACTTACAAAAAGTATTTTGTCAATACTTTCTAAAAGCAATTCTCTGTCTTTTCCTGTTTTTGAACCCCTGAGATTGATTGGATCATTGTGAAAATAAAGGATTATTTTTTTTTTTATTTCATTTTTTAATAAATTTGCTATTTGCGGTCTGTTATGAATTTCTATTATATCAGGATTAAACTTTTTAATTTCTTTAACTAATAATGCAGCATACTCAACATTTGAACTTCTTATCTTAATTTTACCGATTTTAATATTTTTATAATTTCTATCGACGATATCTTTTTTTTCTGTGCTTCCATAAATTTTGTATTTAAATTTGCTTTTACGCGTGTACTCTTTTGTAAATAAAGAAACAGCTCCAGAATATTTTATAGAATAATTTTCAGTTAAAGGCAGTACTACAGCTATTTTTCTCATATCAATTTGAATATTTTATTAAAATTATTTGTTGTAATTTTATATACCATTTTTTCATTAATATTTTTAATTTTTGACACTTCCAAGGCAATAATATCTAAATTTTGAGGGGTATTCTTTTTACCTCTGTATGGTTCTGGAGATAAATAAGGTGAATCTGTTTCTATTAATATTCTATCTTCGGGAACGTATTTTACAACCTCTCTAAGTTCGTTATTTTTTTTAAATGTAATAATTCCACTGAAAGATATATAGGCACCAAAATCTAAAAGCTTCTTAGCAAAATTTTTAGTACCAGTAAAACAATGTATAATTAATTTAGATTCAGGATTTTTCATATACAATTTCAATAATTGGAATGTATCATTTTCTGCATTTCTAGTATGAACTATTAAAGGTAAGTTACGTTTTTCACTTAAATTTATATGATTGATGAAATTTTTTCTTTGTATGTCAAGTTTGCTTTTAGTTCTATAATAATCAAGACCAGTTTCGCCTATACCTATGATTTTTCTATTTTTATTTATTAAACCATCGTAATCTTTATCATTAAAAATTTCATCTATGTTATTTGGATGAAGACCAACTGTTGCATAAATTTCTTTATATTTAACGCTTAATTTAGAATTTAAAATTGATGTTTCTAGATTTACACCAATAGTTAAAAGTTTATTTATTCCTTTTTTTCTACAATTTTTTATTAATTCTTCATAATTATTAAGCATTGGTTCATAATATAGATGACAATGTGAATCTACTAGTTCCATTAATATTTTTTAAATAAAATCTTTGGTTTAGATAGCTTTTGTTCTTCTGGAATATCTATTTTTAAATTACTTATACTAAAAGATTTTAATCCAAGTAAATTTAAAAAATATTCTGATTTTTTTGGCATTATTGGATGCAATAATATAAATATATTCTTAATAGAATTTATAGATGTATTTAATATATTTTTAATATTCGTATCACTGTTTAGTTTTCTGTTCCATGGCTCATTATCATTTACATATTTGTTAATTTTAGAAGAATACTTATTAATCTCTTTTATATAATTATGTATTTCCAAATTACGTAGATATTGAACGAAATTTTTAGAGTCTATGATTGTCATTGAATTTTTAGTATAATTATCTGATGTATTTGGCATTTTTAAATCATAATATTTTTCAATCAAAGTAAAAACTCTTTGTGTAAGATTTCCAATATTATTAGCTAAGTCGTTTATGCAAATTTCTATGTTATCTTTATTTATCTTTCCATCTAATCCAAACACAACCTCTTTAGCTAGATAATATCTAATTTCATCTACACCATATTCGTTTATCAATTCAATTGGGTCTAAAATATTTCCTTTAGACTTTGACATTTTTTCATCGCCTGAAAGAATCCATCCATGACTAAATATTTTCTTGGGCAGAGGTAGGTCTGCTGCCATTAAAAAAGCAGGCCAGTATACTGCATGAAATCTCAAAATATCTTTACCGATAACATGAATATCAGTAGGCCATGGTGCTTGCTGATCCTTATTAAAGTAGTTAGATGCACTAACATAGTTTACTAAGGCATCTAACCAGACGTAAATAACATGTTTTTTGTGACCTGGCACACTTATACCCCAATTAAATGTAGTTCTCGAAACCGACAAATCTTTTAATCCTTGTTTAATAAAACTTACAACTTCGTTCTTTCTTGATTCTGGTTGTACAAAATCTGGGTTTTTTTCATAAAAAGATAATAGTTTTTTTTCAAAATCTGATAATTTGAAGAAATAACTCTCCTCTTCCATCCATTCAACTTCACTTCCGCTAGTTATTGATTTTTTTTACCATCTTCCTCAAAAACTTCCTCTTCTGTATAATAAGCCTCATCTGAAATTGAATACCAACCTGAATATTTTGATAAATATATTTGATCTTTCTTGCTCAAAATACCCCATAGTTGTTGAACAACTTTTTTATGTCTATCTTCTGTTGTCCTTATAAAATCTGAGTTACTTAAGTTTAGTTGATTAGATAGGTTTCTAAAAACTTCTGATACTTCGTTACAAAAATCTATTGGATTTTTATTCACCTTTTCTGCAGATTTTTGTATTTTTAACCCGTGCTCATCAGTACCAGTTAAAAAAAATACCTCATAACCTTCAAGTCTCTTAAATCTTGCAATTATATCTGTTAATATACTAGAATATGCATGACCCATATGTGGTTTACCAGAAGGATAATAAATTGGTGTAGTTATAAAAAAATTTTTGGTCATTAATATCAAATTAAATTTTTTAAATTTTGATTAAATTTTTTTGATTTGTCTAAAATTTTAAAATTTCTTATTAACCTTTCGTAATTAATTATATTATTTTCCTCAAAATATTTAAGTAAAGCAAATTTAACCATTTTATAATTTTGATTAGACTTTTCATTATTATAATTTTCTATACATTGATTTATGTCAAGGTTTTTACTTTTTATTATATCATTTTTCTTAAAAAAATATTTAAATGTACAACAACGTGATTTAATAGTGTCCAAAATATTATCGTTTACAGATGATACTAAAATAAAATTACAATTATCAATATTATCCTCTAATGTTTTAAGTAATGAGTTAGTCGCGAAGTTATTTAAATAAGAAATGTTATTAATTAATATATATTTATTATTTTTACTTAAACTTCCTAAATTTGTGAATTTTATTAAGTCTCGTATTAAATCAATACCGGTAGACTTAGTTAAATCTAATAAATAAATATCAAATCTATTTTTAAAAATAATATCATCCTGCTCGCAACTATATTTTAATCCAATAAATTTACTGACAAGTCTTTTCGCGAAAAAAAAAACTTTATTAACATCATTTGTTAAAAATAAAATAGGACTTGGTAGAATATTTTTATTATTTAAATCAATAAACATATTAAGCTGATCAGATAAAAAATTATTATTATCCATTTAAAATTTTCTTTTTTATTAATATTTTAGTTATTTGGTTTGTTACTTGGTTTTTAGTTAATGCGCCATTTATTAAAAATATTTTTTTATCTTTCTTTTTTTCTTTTAAAAAAGCATTTCTAATAATGTTTAATTTTTTTAGATCATAATTGTCAAATTTATCTTTCCTTTTTCTTCTTAATTTAATCCTTTTTTTTGCCAAAACCGTTGGCAGATCAATTAAAAAAGTTAAATCCGGATATGAATTTTTCCCAATAAAATTTTGTAAAAAATTTATCAAATTTTTATCTATTTTTTGTTCATGATGTTGATAAGCATAGGTTGAATGAATATATCTATCACATAGCACTATATATTTTTTTTTTAAATAGTAGTTGATTTTTTTAAAATGGTCATATCTAGCGGCATAAAAAAGCATTAGCTCTGTTAAAGGCGTTAAATTACTTTTAATTATTAAACTTCTAATTTTCTCAGCAAAAATTGTACCGCCAGGTTCTCTTGTTATGAAAACTTTTTTATTTTTTTTTTTTAAAATTTTGTAAATTATTTTAATTTGCGTAGATTTTCCAGATGCGTCAATTCCTTCAAATGTTATGAATTTTTTCATTGTTTAGCCCCATACAAAAAAACTTATAGAATTTAAAAATCTTCTCATAAAATTTACTTTTTTTGCATCAGTATTTGAAACAATTTCTTTGGATTTAATTAATTCTCTATCATAATAAACTTCTAACTTGCCCAAAACATCTCCTTTTTTAATATTTGATTTTATTGGTTCTTTTACCTTTGCTAAGATTTTTATTTTGTTTTTTTTTCTTTTTTCTGTAGTAATGAATAAATCATCGCGTAATTTACCAATAACGTGCCCAGCATTGATATTCCATGACTTAATTTTTATATCGATATCTTTAGGAATTTTTAACAAGTCATATCTAATCTTTGCATAATTAATCAATTTTAAGCTTTCTTTTGTTCTTTCTGATGACGATTTAGACCCACTTATTACGCTAATTATTCTTCTGTCATTCAATTTTGTCGTTGCTGCCAAAGAATAACCTGAATCAGACAAATGACCTGTTTTTATTCCATCGGCGCCTATGTTTCTATATAATAAAACATTTCTGTTACCCTGTTTTATCGGTTCTCCACCAGTTCTATCCCAAGTAAATTGTTTTTCTGCATAAAGTTTATAAAGCTCAGGATAATTTTTAATCATGTAAATTGACATCATTGCTATATCGGAAACAGTTGAAAAATTATTTCCATCGTAAATTCCTGATGAATTAGTGAAGTTAGTATTTTTTAATCCAATTTCAATAGCCTTTTCATTCATTAAATCTGCAAAAGCAGATTCAGTTCCAGCTATGCCTTCCGCTAAAACTATACAAGCATCATTACCTGAAACAATAATTATACCTTTTAACAAATTTAAAACAGAGATTTTATCATTGGGTAGTATGAACATCGAAGAATAACCACTTTTTGACATCCTCCAGGCCTTGTTCGATACAAGAAATTTTTCGTTTATTGATAATTCTTTCTTTTTAATTAAGTCAAATGCTACAATACTTGTCATGATTTTTGTCATTGAAGCAGGCGAAATTTTTTGATCTGAATTTTTTTCGTATAAAATCTTTTCTGAACTAACGTCTATAACTATTGCTTGAGATGCTGAAGTACTTATTTTAGAATCGGCCAATGAAGGAAAAATTAGAAGTATTATTAAGAAGAAAGTTTTTTTCATTTTATAGTTATATTATATCCATCTAGTTTATTTAATTTATTGCTATAATTGTCAAACTCTTTTAAATTTACTAAGGGCCCTACAGATACATAATTATCATTTTTTTTTAATTTTATAACTATTTTTTTTTTACTTATATTTTTCTCAAGGTTTCTAACTAAAACATTAGCATATGATTTATTGTGAAAGGGGCCATATTCTAGATAAATATTTTTATCTGTTTCACTACTAATTTCCACGTTAATTTCCTCACGAAAAACTGAGGATGCAACTTTCTTTTCTTTGTCAAATATTTTAGCTTTTTTTGCAATAAATTTTGGGTTTTCAATTGACTCTTCAACGAGAACTAAAGGAAATTTTTTTGAAAGTTTTAAATTATTAAAGGTAACTAAATCAATATTACCTACTCTATTTTCCAAGCCTTTATAATCTGCATTAGTAGTAACTTTTATATAATTCATATTATCAATATTTATTATTTTAACTAATTTATTTTTTTTTATATTTTTAATTGCAATAATGCCTTCATTATTTAAAACTAAAAAACCTTTTTTTTCATATATAACTTTTTGCGAAATACATGAAAATAAAAATAAAAATAATAAATATAAAAATCTATACATTTTTTAAGTAATCAGCGAAAATTCCAACTGTAATAGCAAATCTTAAAGATCTGTTCCAATGTAATAATTTTTCATAGTTATTAAAAACTAAATAATAGTCTCCAGTTTTACCATCAGGTCTAATAAGTCTTGCTTTTAAATTTTCATTTATTTTTACACTGTTAGGCAATTTTACTCCTAATTTTTTCCATTTTTTTATTGACAATTTTTTTTTTAGTTTTCTTGCATCCGTACCAACATACTTCCAATTAATTTTTTTTTCTAATTTAATTTTAAATCCCCATGGGTTTTCATCCCATCCAATTTTATTTAAATAATTTGCAGCAGATGCAAATGAATCATTTAAGGAAACATATAAATCTATATTATTATTATTATCATAATCTATAGCAAAGTTTTGAATAGATGATGGCATAAATTGAAAGTTTCCGTGTGCTCCTGCCCAAGAACCAACTAATGATTCTAATTTAATAATTTTTTTATCTATTAATTTTAATAATATTAAAAGCTCTTTAGAAAAAAACTCGGATCTTCTTTTATCATATGACAGGGTTGACAATGCAGATATAATATCAACTTTACCTTTGTGTCTTCCAAAATGAGTTTCTATACCCCATAAAGCCACAAGATAATTTGCTGGAACATCGAATTCCTTTTCAATTTTATTTAGTAGATATCTATTTGATTTAATTAATGACTTGGCAGATTGAATTTTTTTAATATTTATTCTTTTCTTTATATAAACATTTGTTTTTTCTATAAATTCAGGCTGTCTTCTATCGTAAGTTATTATTTTCTCTAAAAATTTTACATTTGTAAATGCTGTGTCAACAGTGGCTTGACTTACTCCTTGCCCAACAGCGTATTTTTTATAGTTTTTAACCCAATTATTAAAACTCTCGTTTGCGCTTAATATTTCAGGCTTAAGCATTAATAAGATAAAAAATAATATTTTAATTAAGTTCATTATTTTGGATAACATAATCAAAAATGAAAGTCATTTATTGATATTTGGCTATAAATATTTATAAATGCGCTATTATCAATGGAGAGGTGGCTGAGCGGTTGAAAGCACTGGTCTTGAAAACCAGCAATGGGGCAACTCATTCGTGGGTTCGAATCCCACCCTCTCCGCCATTGAATTAATTTATTTTTGTACAACCATTCATATAAGGTACTAACACTTTCGGAACAGTTATTGACCCATCTGAATTTTGATAGTTTTCTAATATTGCAACAATAGTTCTGCCAACGGCTAAACCTGAACCGTTTAATGTAGATAGATACTCATTTTTTCCATCTACAGTTTTGTATTTGGAATTCATTCTTACAGATTGGAATATTCCACAACTTGAACAGCTTGATATCTCTCTATAATTTTTTTGTGAAGGTAACCAAACCTCAATGTCATAAGTTTTTTCTGCACTGAAACCCATGTCACCACTACATAACAAAATAACTCTATACGGAATTTCTAATTTCTTTAAAATTGACTCTGCGCAAGACAGTAACCTTTCAAGTTCTTCTAGTCTTTTTTCTGGTTGAATAATTGATACTAATTCAACTTTTGTAAACTGATGCTGTCTAATCATTCCTTTAGTATCTTTCCCAGCAGCTCCAGCTTCTTTTCTGAAACATTGCGTACTGCTTACTAATCTTAAAGGTAAATTGTTATATTCAATAATTTTTCCAGCCACTATATTTGTTAAAGAAACCTCGCTAGTTGGTGTTAACCATAAATCATCACCTAAATTGTATTGATCATTTTCAAACTTGGGAAGTTGAGATGTGCCAAACATAGATTTAGAATTAACAATTACAGGCATGGAATGCTCTATATAACCATTTTCTTTTGTGTGTACGTCCAACATAAAGTTAACAAGTGCCCTTTCTAATAAAGCAAGATTATTCTTAAGTATAACAAATCTAGAACGTGAAATTTTAGCTGCATTTTCAAAATCCATTTGATTTAATTTAGTACCAATTTCGTCGTGAGGTTTAATTTTAAAATAATGTGCATTAATATCACCAAATTTTTTTATTTCTTTATTATCTTTACTATTTTTTCCAATGGGTACTGTATCATGAGATATATTAGGAATATTATGAATTAAATTGTCACTTTCAGCTTTAATTGTTTCATTTAACTTTGTTAAATCATTAATTTTATTTTTTAAATTTGTAACTTCATTGCTTTTTAGATTAAATTCTTTAGAATTTTTTTTTATAGAGGATAATTCTTTAGATATAATATTTCTTTTATTTTGAAGCTTTTGAATTGACTCAAGATTTTCTCTGTACTTTTCATCAAAAACTATTATTTCATTAATGATTTTATCTGAGTTTTTGAATTGTCTTTTATTTAAAGAATTAATTACTTCTTTTTTATTTTCTCTAATAAACTTTACCAGAATCATTTTTTCTCTACAATTTTAACAGTAAAAATTGATATTTCATATAATAGAAGCAGTGGTAATGCTAATCCTATCTGTGTAATTGGATCTGGAGGAGTTAATACTGCAGCCATACTAAATATTATTATTATTATATATTTTCTTCTTTTTCTTAAGTATTCTGAATCAACAAAACCTACTTTTGCTAATAATGTTAATAAAACTGGTAATTGAAAACTTAGTCCAAAAGCAATTATCAACCGAGTAATTAACGAGAGATATTCGTTTACTTTGGCTTCAAGTTGAATTGGTAAACTTTCTGGTGTTGCTATTTTTTCAAAGGATAAAAAAAATTCTATAGCAAGTGGCATAATCAAATAATAAACTAACATGCCACCCAATAAAAAAAGTACTGGTGTAGCAACCATAAAAGGTAATAATGCTAACTTCTCATTTTTGTAAAGTCCTGGTGCAATAAATTTCCATATTTGTATTAAAATAATTGGACAGGAAATAAAAAATGCAGAAAAAAAAGCTAATTTTAAATATGTTAAAAATGTTTCATGTAAAGCAGTAAAAATTAATCTTCGATCAATATTATCGTTTTTAACTGCTTCTGCGTAAGGAGTGACTAAAAAATCATAAATTTTATCAGCAAAGAAATAACACCCAATAAAAGTTATGAATAAAAAAATTATACATTTTAATATCCTGGATCTTAATTCAACTAAATGTTCACCAATAGTTGCTTGTTTTTCAACCATTAAGATTTTTTATTTTTTTTATTACTTTCCTCAGAGTCTATATCTGTAACATTCTCGATATCATCCTGAATTTCAGTAATATAGGATTTTACTTTTTTAACATATGACCCGATTTTTTTGACAACAATAGGGAAATCTTTTGGACCGATTATTAATATTGCAAGAACAATTATTACTAATAATTCAGACCACCCAATCTGTGGCATTTTTAACTTTCAGATTTATTGTTATCGTCTTTAGATATAGATTTGCTGTCTGAATTCTCATCAGACATGCCCTTTTTAAAACTTTTAATACCTTTGGCGACATCTCCCATCAATTCAGATATTTTACCTCTACCAAATAGGAGAACTACTAATGCCACTACAATTGCAATTTGCCAAAAACCTATACTCATAAGGAATTTATATGTTAATTTTTATAAATTACAAGAATTATTCTTTTTTTTCTAATGTATCATTAATCATGTCGTCTATGTTCGTATAGCTGTTTTTTTCAACTTTATCTTTATCTTGTTCAGCAAATTTAGCAGTACCAAAAATTGAACTATCAACTCTATTGTCTATTAGTCCAGCAGCCATTAATTCTTCTGAGTTTGGTAGGTCGTCAATTGAATTAATATTAAAGTGACTTAAAAACGTATCAGATGTTGCGTACATAAGTGGTTTACCTGGAATATTTTTTCTACCTTGTGGTTTTACCCATCCTAATTCAAATAATACCTCTAATGTCCCAGTGCTAAAAGATACACCTCTAATTTCCTCTATTTCTGATCGTGTTACAGGCTGATGATAAGCGATTATTGCCAACGTTTCGATTGCTGCCTTTGACAATTTTTTTTCCACATAAATTTCTTTACTTAACTTGTCAGATAAATCAGAAGAAGTTCTAAAAGACCATTTCTCAGCCAAACAAACCAGATTTATTCCTCTATTTTTATACTCATCCTGTAAGTTATATAAGATTTTTAATACGTCAGTTCCTCTTTTAACTTTTGTTTTTAAATTTTTTATATCAACAGGTTCTTTAGATGCAAATAAAATAGCTTCTATTAATTTTTTTTCAGATCTAGACATATATTATTTTTTTTTAATAAATATTTTATCATATATATTTTTTTGCTTAATTAACAATTCCCCTTCTCTTACTAACTCAAGGCTAGCAACTAAGGTTCCCGATAATCCCGTTTTATGTAATTTTTTGTTATTCAAATACATTTTTGGAATGGTTTTTTTGATATCACACCATTCTTTTATCGAATTAAACATTGCTGATATTTTTTTTATAGCTGACTCCATAGTGTATACTGGCAATTTAATAATATCTATTTTAGAGAAGTTTTGTTTTCTTTTAAAATCAGCATAAGATTTAATTAATTCATATAAAGATAATTTATATTTTGACTTATTTTTACCTTTAATATTCTGTGCCCCTCCCCTAAAAAAAATATCTACACCTATTTGTTTTTTTTTCATTAGTTGCGTTGAAAGCAGTCTGATCATTTCTAGTTTTCTTAATTGTAATTTTAATTTTTCAGCCATTTCAAGTGCGGAAAAATCATCATCATATTCATCGGGTAATAATAATCTTGATTTCAAATATGCTAACCATGCGGCCATTACTAAAAAGTCAGCAGCTAATTCTAAATTTTTTTTTACTTTTTCTATCACCTTAATATAAGAATCTGCTAATTGTTCGATTGATATTTGCATCAAATCGACCTTTTGAGTTTTTGCTAAATCTAGCAACAAATCTAGTGGTCCTTCATAGTTATCGATATTTAAATCAAAATTTTCTACTTGATTAAGATTTTTATTCATATGAAATTCAAATAATAATAAAATTTACTTAATACTTTTACTTCTAACATATTTTGCAACATCTAGCATTTCATTCATATTACCGTTACAATGCAAAATTAAATCACATCCTGCAATTAAAGGTTGAATAGATCTCATTTTCAAATTACCTTTTAATCCTTTCATGCAGATGTCGTCTGTGATTATTTTTCCTTTATAGTTTAATTTTTTTTTAATTATATTCTGTATAATATATTTTGAATATGTTGCGCACTTTTTATCAACATTTTTAAAATGTATGTGGGCAGTCATCATATAATGCGATTTAATATTCTTAAAAGTTTCAAAATCATTTTTCATTAAAAATTTTTCATTCTCTGTCACTATCGGTAAGATTAAATGACTATCCTTAGTTGACAAACCATGACCAGGTGCATGCTTACTAATACAGGATATTTTATTTGATTGGTAAAAATTAATTACATATTTTGCTATATTAACAATTTGTTTTTTTTTTGTTGAAAAACACCTATCCTTAATGATTTTATGTGTTTTGTGATAAAGAATATCTAAAACAGGATATGCTACAGTATTAATGCCTAATAATTTAAAAAGATTAACATTAAAATTTAAAAAGTAATCTAATTCTTCTTTATATTTTTTTCTATCTTTATTATACATTTCGCCAAAGTATCTAGCCGAATATTTTTTTTGTGAAAAAATTTTATTAAATCTATTTACCTTTCCACCTTCGTGATCAATTACAAATAATAAATCATAATTTACAAGACTTTTTATATGATTAATAAGTGATTTAAACTGATCAATACTTTTTATATTTCTCTCAAAAAAAATTATACCATAAGGCTGATGCTTTTTTATAAATAATATTTCTTCATTAGATAAGTAGGAATATTTAATTCCAAATATAGCTTTCGTTATCATTTTAATAATTTCCAATATGTTTTTTCATTTTCAATTGATTTAAATTTTTCTTTATTTTCATTAAAAATTTTAAAGTCCCTTTCTTTTATTTGCATGATATTTTCAGCTTCTTTATCTAATAAATGTATATAATTTTTTCTACTTTCAATTTTATTTTCAAAAAATATTTTCGAGTTATAAAACTTAATATTTAATACTATAAATACTAGAACAACAAAGTAATTTATATATTTAAAATATTTCATTACATTTCTTTAACTATTGATACATTTAAAATATTTAATCCACTTTTAATAACAAAAAAAATTTTTTTAATTAAAAATAATCTTGCAGCAACTAAATCCTTGTTATTGTTTTCTAAAATTCTTAATTTATCGTTACTTTTTCCAAGATTCCAATAAAAATGAAATAAAGAAGATAATTCATATAAATAATATGGAACTCGATGTGGCTCTAGATTTTTTACACTTAAAGATATTACTTTGGGCCATTCCGAAATTTTTTTTATAATATCTATTTCAGATTTATCATTTAATAAATTAAGATTTGTAGATTTAATATCATCCTCGATATTTTTATTTAATTTTCTAAAAATTGAATGAATTCTTGCACTTGCATATTGAACATAAAATACTGGATTGTCTTTAGACTTGTCTGTTACTATATCAAAATCAAAATCAATTTGAGAGTCAGTGTTTCTATAAACCATCATAAATCTAACAGCATCACTTCCAACTGATGAGATAAGATCTTTAACTTCGATAAAATCTCCAGCCCTTTTTGACATTTTATATGGCTTTCCTGATTTATACAATTTTACTAGTTGGGTTACTTTACATTTAAAATCTATGTTATTTTGAAGAGCAATAACACTTGAGGTGATTCTTTTTATATATCCTGCATGATCGGCTCCTAAAATATTAATGTATTTGTCAAAAGACCTCTCAATTTTATTTAAGTGATATGCAATATCATTCGCGAAATAAGTCCATGAGCCATCAGTTTTTTGTAACGCTCTATCCTCATCATCACCAAAAGATGATGATTTGAATAGAAGTTGTTTCCTCTTAATCCAATTTTCATCTTTAACTGATTTGGGTTTTGGCAAAAATCCATCGTATAAAAGATTTTCCTTTGTTAATTTGGCAACAACTTTTTCAATTATTTTCTGCTTTACTAAACTAGACTCATATACGAAATTGTCATGCTTAATACCCATGGATTCTAAATTTGATTTTATTAATTTCATTGCATGTAAAATTGACTCTTTTGAGAGTGAATCTTTTATTTTTTCAAAATTGTCATAATTACTTATTTTCTTTTCTTTTATAATATCTCTAGCTATTTCTTTAATATACTCGCCTGGATACAAATTTTTATTTTCGGGAAATGTATTTTTATTCAGTATCTCTTTTATTCTATGAAAAACAGATTTAGCAAAAATATCTATTTGATTTCCATAATCGTTTACATAGTACTCTTTAACAACAGTGTGGCCAGCATATTTCAGTAGATTGGCTAGAGTATCTCCATATACAGCTCCTCTACAGTGACCAACATGCAACGGCCCTGTCGGATTTGCTGATACAAATTCTAATAAAATTCTATTCTTTTTTAAATTTGGTACACCATATTTGTTTCCCAAGGATGATAAAAAACTTGACCAAAAATCTTTTTTAAATTTCAAATTTATAAATCCTGGTTTTATTACATTAAACTTATCAAATTCTTTAAAATTTTTCTTTAAGACTTCTTCAATTTGACAAGCAATATCATATGGATTCTTTTTTACTTTAGTAGATAAAATCATTGCTATATTAAAAGTTAAATCACCAAATTTTTCAAGTTTTGGTTTTTCAACTAAAAATTTATCTTCCAAATCAAAAAGTTCTATATTTTCGTCTTTTAATAATTTAATAAATTTTTGTTTATAAGTTTCAAATATATTCATTTTATTAAGTCGTTATATATTGTAAGCGCATACTTATCAGTCATACCTGCAATAAAATCACAAATATTTCTTTCCTTAGATTGAGACTCATGTTTTTCTTTTATTTTATCATAATTTTTTAAATAAAAATTAAAAAGTTGTTCTACGATATTTTCAGATTTTACATTCCATTTCGTTATAAATTTATGATTGTACATATTACCTTTTAAAAAATTTCTTATTTCCATTAAAAAAAATTCGGTTTTTTTTGAAAAACCAACTAGATTTTTTCCATATTTATATACATCTTTAATTGTTTTTATTTTATTTTTTTTTAATGTTTTGTTTGTCTCTTCTATCAAATCTGTAACTAGGTAATTAATTAAAAACCTATTTATCCCATAATTATTTAAACTTATTTTGTTTTTTTCTATAGCATTGTTAAAACTGGTAATCTGTTTTAAGTCTTTTAATGTAAACAAACCTGCTCTAAGCCCATCATCAATATCATGACAATTATAGGCTATATCGTCCGAGATAGAACTTATTTGTGCTTCTAATGATCCGATATCCATGTAATTTATTTTGTACTTTTTTATTTCTGGTAAGCTCTTTTCAATATATTTATAATTATTAACGATACCATTATGTTTTATTAGTCCATCAATAGTGTTTATTGTCAAATTTAATCCTGCATGCTTTTGATAAACTCTTTCTAAAAAAATCAGTATCCTGATAGTTTGTAAATTATGATCAAAACCACCATTGTTTGTCATGCAATTATTTAAAGCACTCTCCCCTGCATGGCCAAATGGAGTATGACCGAGATCATGTGCTAAGCTTAGTGTTTCACACAAATCTTCGTTTAAGTTAAGTACCCTAGCTATTGATCTAGAAATTTGCGAGACTTCAATTGAGTGTGTGAGTCTTGTCCTAAAATGATCACCCTCATGATATACAAAAACCTGAGTTTTATGTTTTAATCTTCTGAAAGAGTTACAATGTATTACTCTATCTCTGTCTCTTTGATACTCTGTTCTATACTTTGATCTTTTGACTTTATACACCCTTCCTCTAAAATTTATGTCATTTGAGGAAAATGTCGCTAATTTCTTATTATATTTATCTATAATTTTTTGCATTTTTAAATTATTTATTAGTTATTTATGAATATTGAAATAACAGATAGAGCAAAAAAAGAAATTGCTAATATACTTAAAAACGAAGAAAAGGGATCATTTTTTCGTGTTACCATTGAGGGCGGAGGTTGTTCTGGATTTAAATATATTTTTTCTATCGACAAAACTATTACTATTGATGACTTAAAAAATGATATGGTAGTAATAGACAAACTTAGTTTAAATTACCTAAAAAATTCAATTTTAGACTATCAAGAAACACTAATAGAAAAAGCATTTAAAATTAAAAATCCAAACGCACAATCTTCTTGTGGCTGTGGAATTTCTTTTTCTCTGTGATTATTTCAAGCTGGAACATAAATTCAGTAAGAATCAGAACTGAAATTATTAAAAATTATCTAGTTAAAGAAAAAATTGACATACTTTTATTACAAGAAATTAAATGTCAAACAGACCAGTTTCCCTCTAAATTTTTTAATGATTTAGGGTATGAATGTTATGTTAGTGGTCAGAAATCATATAATGGCGTAGCTATAATTAGCAAATGTAAATTAAATAATATCGATATAAAAAGTTTTATAGATCCCAATAATCAGTCTAGATATATATCAGCAGATATTGAAATAAAAAAAAAATCAGCAAAAATTATTTGCATTTATCTACCTAACGGTAATCCCGTAGGAACAGAAAAATATTTATATAAAAAGAAATGGCTGAAAAATTTTTTAAGTTTTATAAAAAAAATAATTATTAGAAATAAAAATTTAATTATTGGAGGTGACTTTAATGTTATACCTGAAGATAAGGATGTCGATAATCCTGAAGACTGGGCTAATGACGCTTTATTCAAATTAGAAATAAGAAAGGGATTTAGAAAATTATTGAATTTAGGATTTAAAGATTCCTTTAGATTGTTTGATAATAATGATAAACAATATACATTTTGGGATTATCAAAGAGGTTCTTGGAATAAAAACAAAGGATTAAGAATTGATCACTTCTTAGTTTCACAAAATTTAATAAATGATATTAAAAGTGTTAAAATTGATAAATATGTTCGAGCTTTAGAAAAACCTTCAGACCATGCACCTATCAAAATACACTTTTAGCTCTTCCATATATATCTTCATATCTAACTATATCGCTTTCCTTTAAGATTTTTCCAATTTGAGCTTCATAAATAATAAGAGGTTTGCTTGATTTGTTTTCAACCCTATGAATAGATCCTTTAGGTATAAAAATAGATTCATCTATTTTTTTTTTTAATAATTTTATTATTCAATGTAATATGTGCTAATCCTTTTTTAACTAGCCAATGCTCACTTCTATGGAAGTGTTTTTGTAAACTCAACTTTGCTTTTGATTTAACATATATTTCTTTAATCAAAAAATTTTCACCTTTAAATAAATTCGTATATTTGCCCCAAGGTCTAAAAAAAACGTTTTTATTAGAAATATATGTATTTCTTTTTTTATAAAATATATTTAAAATTTCCTTCCAACTCCCCAAATCACTCCAAGGAATATTTAATTTAATAATATTAATATCATCTGCTTTTTCTAAAATTGAATAATCAAAAGAAACAGAGGTTAAATTTTTAAATAGCTTATTATCTATTACATAAATTTTTTTATTAATTACTTTTGTTTTAGACTTACAATTTAAAAAAATATTGTGCAAAATATTATAAATCCCGGGGCTATATTTTTTATAATTATTTATAACTGATATTGTATTTAGCAAGAACATTCCTGAGTTCCAGTATCCACCTTTTTTTATAATTTTTTTTGATAAGCTAAGACTAGGTTTCTCAAGAAATTTTTTTACATTAAAAATATTTTTATTTTTTTTCATTAAGATGTATCCATACTCAGATGAGGGCATGTTGGGCTTAACTCCAAATAAAAAGATATTTTTATCTGTTAAGTATTTTACATGCTTTTTAATTGTATTCATAAATATTTCTTTTTTTTCTATGTAATGGTCGCTACTTAAGAAGATTAAAGGCTCATTCCAGTTTATAGAATTTTTAAATTTATTTTTATCAGAAAATATATTCGCAAATACTGCTGATAATATTGCTGGTGCGGTATTTTTTTTTTTGGGTTCTAGTACAATTTTATATTTTTTAAAATTATTTTTTTTAAGAATATTTCTTATTTTTTTTTCGTAATTGCGATTTGTACTAATTATTGGATAATCAAAAAGAGAGTTTTTGATTCTTTTAAGAGTTTGATCAAATAATGTCCAGGAACCAAAATTTATAAATTGTTTTGGCTTAATATTTTTCTTGTTGTCCCATAATCTCGTACCCTCTCCTCCGCACAAAATGATTGGTCTTACTTTCATTTAAATATCTGCGTAACATTTCTTCTCTTTAAATGCTCCAGGATGTGTTACTGCGCCATTTTGTGAGCTACCTACGCTTTGAGCATACTTCCAAAGAGTTCCGCTTCCAAAATTTGGCTCTTTCTTCTTCCAAATCTTTTTTCTTTTGTCAATTTCTTTGTCATCTAATTCGACGTTTATAGATCCATTCTCGGCATCTATAATAATTTTATCACCATCATTTAATAGTCCAATCATGCCACCGACATACGCTTCTGGTCCGACATGGCCCACACAGAAACCTCTTGTAGCGCCTGAAAATCTACCATCTGTTATTAGAGCAACCTTTTCTCCCATCCCTTGTCCATAAATTGCAGCAGTTGTTGAAAGCATTTCTCGCATTCCAGGACCGCCTTTAGGTCCTTCGTAGCGTATTACAATTACATCGCCTTCTTTATATTTTTTATTCTTCACCGCTTCAAATGCTTCTTCTTCACTGTCAAAACATTTTGCTTTCCCTACAAATTTTAATTTTTTTAAACCCGCAACTTTTACAATCGCACCTTCGCTAGCTAAATTACCTTTTAAACCTATAACACCACCTGTTTTTGTAATAGGGTTGTCATAACTTCTCATAACTTTTTGGTTTTTGTTAAACTTTATATTTTTCAAATTTTCCTCCATTGTGTTACCTGTGACTGTTAAACATTTACCATTAATATAACCACCATCGAGTAATGTTTTTAATAACATTGGTACACCGCCTGCTTCAAACATATCTTTAGCAACATATTTGCCACCGGGTTTTAAATCTGCTAGGTAAGGTGTTTGTTTAAAAATTTTTGCCACATCTAATAAATCAAATTTTATACCACACTCATTTGCAATTGCTGGAAGATGCAATGCTGCATTTGTTGATCCACCAGTAGCAGCAACAATAACAGCAGCATTTTTTAAAGAGTCTAATGTTACGATATCTCTTGGTCTAATTTTATCTTTTAATAGTTTCATAACCTGTATACCACTATCGAATGCGTATTTATCCCTATCTAAGTATGGAGCAGGTGTGCCTGAAGAATAAGGTAATGCCAAACCTATCGCCTCTGACACGCAAGCCATTGTATTAGCGGTAAATTGTCCACCACAAGCTCCTGCACTTGGGCAGGCATTTAATTCAAGCTCTTCAAGCTCTTCATCTGACATTTTGCCTGCTTCGTGCATACCAACCCCTTCATAAACATCAACAACAGTAACATCCTTACCTTTAAATTTTCCTGGAAGGATTGATCCGCCATATAGAAATATACTTGGGACATTTAATCTGCACATCGCCATCATTAAACCTGGCAAAGACTTGTCACAACCTGCTATACCTATTAATGCGTCATAGCAATGTCCTCTAACTGTTAATTCTGTAGAGTCAGCTATTACCTCTCTTGAAATTAAAGATGATTTCATACCTTCGTGACCCATCGCAATACCGTCAGTGACTGTAATTGTGCAAAACTCTCTTGGTGTACCGCCATTTTTGTTTACGCCTTTTTTTGCACTCTGAGCTTGCCTCATTAAAGCGATATTGCATGGAGCCGCCTCATTCCAAGTAGATACTACGCCAACAAAAGGTTTCACAACATCTTCCTTTGTTAAGTCCATTGCGTAATAAAAAGATCTATGAGGTGCTCTCTCTGGACCTAAGGTTGTATGTCTACTAGGTAATTTTTTTTTATCGATATTTGTCATAATGCAGTGTTAATAATTTCCTTTAATTTATCCAATTCTAAAGAGTTAGATTTTAATAATTCCTTTTCTTTATCAATAATATCTTTAGGTGCTTTTTGAATAAAACTGCTATTATTAAGCTTATTTTGTGAAATTTCAATTATTTTCATTAATTTAGATATTTTTTTATCTATTATTAACTTTTGCTTATTAATATCTACACTATCTTCAAACCTAATAGATATTTTTCTACCATCAACAATTATTGAAATAAAATTTTTATCTATGTTTTCACAGATCTTATTAATTCTAGCTAATTTAGATAAAAAAATAATATTATCACTTATCAATTTGCTGTCTTTTTTATTTAAAGTTTTTAAACCAAGGTCAATTTTACTTCCAGGTATTATTGACAATCTAGACTTTACAGATCTTATCTCTAAGATTAAATTCCTTAAAAACGTTATATTATTTATTGTTTTTTTATTAATTTTTAATTTTAGGTCAGGATTATTATAATTTATTAAATATTTACCATATATTTTTTTAAAATTGTGTTTAATCCAAAGCTCTTCAGTTATAAATGGCATAAATGGATGTAATAAAAACAAAATTTCTTTTTGAATATATAATAATACATTTTTAGTTTCTTCTATATCTTTTTTTATTTTGCTTTGAAATATCGGCTTAGTAAATTCAAGATACCAATCACAAAAAATATCCCAAATATATTGATAGGTCAATTTAGCTGCCTCGTCAAAGCGATAATTTTCAATTGACTTATTTATTAATTTTTTATGTTTTTCTAATTCATTTATAATCCAAAAATTAATTGGTAGATTTAATTTTGATAATTTAATTTTTTTATTTAAAGTTACATGATTTTTTTTACTATAAGCAAAAATATTCCATATTTTTGTCAAAAAATTTCTATAGCCTTTGACTCTATCTGTAGATAATTTTACATCTCTTCCAGGAGAGCTCATCGCAATAAGTGTAAAACGCAAAGAGTCTGCTCCATACAAATTAATTAAATTCAAAGGGTCGATAACATTTCCTTTGGATTTTGACATTTTTTGCCCTTTTTCATCTCTTACCAGGGCATGTACATAAACTTTTCTAAACGGAACTTTTTTCATAAAAAATAGTCCCATCATCATCATTCTTGCAACCCAAAAAAATATGATATCAAAACCTGTTACCAAAACACTTGAAGGATAATATTTGTTTAATTCATAATTTTTTTTCGGCCAATCCATTGTGGCGAAAGGCCATAGTGCAGATGAGAACCATGTATCAAGTACATCTTTATCTTGTTCTAGTGTTATTTTTTTTTGTCCAAATTTTTTTTTCGCAATTTTTTCAGCTTCTTTTTTGTTTTCAGCAACAATAATTTCATTATTTTTTGTATACCATGCAGGTATTTGATGTCCCCACCATAATTGTCTGGAGATACACCATGGCTCAATATTTTCCATCCATTGAAAATAAGTCTTGCTCCAATTTACTGGATAAAAAACTGTTTCTTTATTTTTAACTTTCACAATAGCATTTTTGGCTATTTTTTTTGCATCTAAAAACCATTGTTTAGTTAACAATGGTTCTACCACAACTCCGGATCTATCGCCGAATGGAACTGTATGCTTTATATCAGCTATTTTTTCTATTTGTTCTAAATCATTTAATTCTTTAATTATCTTTTCTCTTGCTTCAAAACGGTCTAAGTTTTGATAATTTTTTGGAACATTTTTGTTTAAGGTACCGTCTTTGTTCATAATATTAATTAATTCTAAATTTTTTCTTTTTCCTACATCGTAATCATTATAATCGTGTGCAGGAGTAATTTTAACTACACCAGAACCTTGTGTTGGATCAGCATATTCATCACTAATAATTTCAATTGATCTATTTGAAATTGGAATTTTAATTTTTTTTCCTAGATATTTTAAATATCTTTCGTCACCAGGATTTACAGCTACAGCGGTATCACCGAATAATGTTTCTGGTCTTGTAGTAGCGATAACTAAAAAATCATGTGAACCTTCTAAGTAGTATTTGATATAATATAGTTTTCCATTAACATCTTTTTGGTTTACCTCTAAGTCAGAAATAGCTGTTTTTAATTTTGGGTCCCAATTTGTTAATTTTAGGTCTTTGTAAATAAGTTTCTTGTTATATAAGTCTACAAATACTTTTGTAACAGCCTGGGATAAGCCTTTATCCATTGTAAATCTTTCTCTTGACCAATCACAGCTTGAACCTAATTTTTTTAATTGCAATGTTATCGCATTTCCAGATTTACGTTTCCACTTCCAAATTTCATTTATAAATTTATCACGTCCCAAATCTTGCTTTCTAATATTTTTTTCATTTAATTGTTTTTCCACCACCAGCTGCGTCGCTATACCAGCGTGATCTGTTCCGGGTTGCCATAGTGTTTCAATTCCTTTGTTGCGGTGATATCTTATTAATAAATCTTGGATAGAATTATTTAAAGCATGTCCCATGTGAAGACTGCCTGTAATGTTTGGCGGGGGAATAACAATAACAAATTTTTTATTTTTTTTATTTTTGATTGGTTTAAAACACCTCTTTTTTTCCCATAAAGAATATATTTTTTTTTCTACTATTTTATGATTATAACTACTTGTTTTGCTCATCAGAAAATAAATTTCGCTTGATTTGATTTAAGATTATATAATAACGGTGCAGAGGCTTCAAATAATTGGGTTTTCTCATATTTGTCGTTATTTTTGAGTGTAAATTTACAATAATATGATGGAAGCCCATTTTCAGAGTATATGGTATAAATTTTTCCATCTTTATTAAGGTATTTTGTCAGATAGAATGGAAAATGATTAATAGCGCCATTAATAAATATATGATCAAATTTATTTTCTAATTTAATATCATAAAATTTTGTATTCAAAACCTGGCAATTTGTGATTTTATTGATTTTTATATATTCACGAAAAATTTTTACTAAAGTAATATCTTCTTCTACGCTTACAATAGAATCAAAAAAATTTCTAAATATAATTGAGCTATAACCACTACCACAACCAACATCTAATATTTTGTGTTTTTTATCGATTTGCATGAATGTTAAAATTTTGGCTAAATAATATGGTTTAAGCAAAAACCTTCTATTAAAAAATATGTGATCATCAATATAGGCAATACTTTTTTTATCAGATGTCAAAAAATCTTCTCTATCTATTGAGTTAAAAGCTTCTAGGATTTTATCATTAGTAATTAAATTTGCTATTAATTGGCCATTAATCATATAGTTTTTTTGATTTTCAAGAATCATGGTTTGAATAAATACCTAATAATATATATACCTCAGAATATTAAATATTAAGTATTATTAAATGGCCACGTGGCGGAATGGTTACGCAGAGGATTGCAAATCCTTTTATCCCAGTTCGATTCTGGGCGTGGCCTCCATAGAATTTGATTGTTTTATAGTGAAAATTTTGTATTCTGCAGCAATTCCCCGGTAGCTCAGTTGGTAGAGCAAGCGGCTGTTAACCGCTTTGTCGCTGGTTCGAGTCCGGCCCGGGGAGCCAGATTTAAACAGCTGTCTTTAAATCTCCACTATTTTTAAGAACTTCAAATATTTTTTCTTTCTCTACAGGCTCTAAATCGTTAAACAATTTTAATAAAAAAGAATAATTCAGACTTTTTGCTAAGTCTTTGCCACTATCTGCTTTAAAATCTTGATAATCCTCAAAAAAATACTTTATTGGAACCTTTAGAAAGTTTGCTAATTGTAATAATCTTGCAGAACTAACGCCGTTAGTGCCTTTTTCATATTTTTGTATTTGCTGGAAAGTAACGTTTATTGCTTTTGCAACCTGTGTCTGTGTTAAACCTAAAGAAGTTCTTCTGAGCCTTAATTTTTTGCCTAGATGTTCATTTAATAATGTGCTCAAATTTACCTGCCCCGACGACCTTTAAACATCTTTTTTACAAATATGGCAAGATAAAAAAGCGACAAAAAGGAGGATTTTTTATTATATTTATATTGATTTTAATACAAAAATAGGAATTAAATTTAATAATATTTCATGGATTTATACTGGGTAAGATCAGATTTTCGGATAAATAATAACAATGCACTTGAGCAAGTGGGTAAAAATCGAGAGAAAAAATTAGCTTTATACATATACAACAATGAAAAATTTCATAAAAGATCTGCTCAAAAATGGTGGTTATCGCAAACTATAATTAAATTTGAAAGAGCATTAAGTGAATTAGGTTTTACATTTCATTTATTAAAAGGAGATGAGTACGAAGTTTTAAAAAAATTCGTTAAAGATTACAATATTAAGCAAATATACTATAATAAAATTTTTGAGCCAAAAGAGCTCGAGTTAGATAAGAAAATATCGAAATATTTTAAATTAAATTTAAAAATATTTGTTGGTAAATCAAATCTGCTACAGAATCCTTTTGATGTAAAAAAAAATGATGGTACCCCATTCCAAGTATTTACGCCTTTTTGGAAAAATGCAGAAATTCATTATTTGAATAATAATAATGTTGAAAAAATAAAACTGAAGAACATAAAAAATATAAATACAAAAAATAAAAAAATTTGTGATTTTGTTGAAAATACAATATTACCTCAAAAAAAATGGCATGAAAAATTTGAGAACATATGGAAACCTGGAGAGAAACAAGCAATAGAAGTTCTCGAAAATTTCATGGATCAAAACATTTCAAATTACTCTAAAAATAGAGATATTCCTTCTATTTTTGGTACATCAAAATTATCTCCCCATATTGCTTTTGGAGAAATTACATCTGAAACCATATATTCATATTTTAATAATATAAAAAATAAAAATATAAATCATAGGAAGTTTATTAATGAGATAGGTTGGAGAGAATTTTCATATCATTTATTAAATCACTTTCCACAAATTGAAGAACAAAATCTAAGAACGCAATTTGATAATTTCATTTGGTCAAATGATAAGGTTAAACTTGAAAAATGGAAAAAGGGTGAAACTGGGTACCCTATTGTAGATGCTGGAATGAAAGAATTACATGAAACAGGCTGGATGCACAATCGTGTTCGCATGATTACCTCATCATTTCTTGTAAAACATTTAAGAATAAATTGGAAAGAAGGTGAAAGTTTTTTTAGAGACTCTTTATTAGATTTTAATATAGGAAATAATATTTGTGGATGGCAATGGGTATCAGGTTGTGGTGCAGATGCAGCGCCTTATTTTAGAATTTTTAATCCTATATTACAGGGTGAGAAATTTGACAAAGACGGTTTGTATGTAAAAAAGTGGATTCCATCACTGCAGTCAATCCCAAAAAAATTAATTCATAAACCTTGGGAAATAGATAATGCGACTGCTAAAAAAATAGGATTTATTTTAGAAAGAGATTATTATAAACCTATCGTCGATCACAAAATTGCTAGAAATGAGGCATTAACGGCATTTAAAAACTTAAAATCTAAATGAAAAAGGCAATAATAATTGGTGGTGGTATAAGCGGTTTATGTGTTTCATATTTTTTAAAAAACAAATTTAAACTGTTATTATTAGAACAAAATAATTATATAGGCGGGCATTCGCACACTCATACAATATCTGAAAATAATAAAGTATTCAATTTTGATAGTGGGTTTATTGTTTTTAACAACTTAAATTATCCAAATTATATTAAAGTTTTAGAAGAAAATAATGTTGAATATGAAAAAAGCAATATGTCATTTTCTGTAATTAACGATGAAGAAAATTATGAGTGGGCTGGCAAAAACATTAAAACAATTTTCGATTTAAATAATATTTTAACATTAAGATATTGGAAGGTTTTGGCTGGTATACTTAAATTAAACTTAATAATTAACACTAAAAAAAAATTAATTAATTCAATGACTGTATATCAGTTTTTAAGAAACAACCACTTTAATGATGAATTTATTAATCTTTATTTTTTACCAATGTGTAGTTCAATATGGTCCTCAAATTTTAAAGATATTAAAAATTACGGAGCAAAATTTGTTCTTAATTTTTTTGAAAATCACGGACTATGCAATATTTTTAAAAAAAGACCAATTTGGATGACAATAAAAAACGGTAGCTCACAATATGTAGAAAAAATTGTCAATAATATCGGAGAAGAGAACTGTCTTCTTAATTCTGAGGTAGTAAATATTGATCAAGATAATAAAATTGTAAAATGCTCAAATGATAAAGAATATAAATATGATATTTTGATATTATGTATACATACTGATCAAGCAAAAAAAATAATTAAAAATTTAACAAAAAATCAAGAAAAATTATTAGATATGGTAAATTACAAAACAAATAATATAGTAATTCATTCAGATGAAAAGATTATGCCAAGTAATTTAAGAAATTGGTCATCATGGAATTATAGGTATCGAAGTAATAATTTAATACTAACATATTGGATGAATTTACTTCAAAATTTGAAGTTAAAAAAAAATATATTTGTTACTTTAAATTACGATAAAATTAATAAAAAAAAAATAATTAAAAAATTATCTTATAGGCATCCCGTATTTAAATATGATAAAGACGAATTAAAAAAACAAAATGACATAACTTCTGGAGAGAATCATATTTATTTTGCAGGAGCTTGGTTAGGTTATGGTTTTCATGAAGATGGAGTAAAATCTGCTATAGAAGTTTTTAAAAAATTAAATGCTGAAAAATAAAATTTGCGACACCTATATTTTTCATCATAGAAAAAAACCCTTTAATAATTTTTTTTCATATAACGCTTTAAGTCTATTATTAAATTTAAAAGAAATTGAAAGTTTCAAAACACCCTTTTTATTCTCAATAAACAAAATAAATATATTTAGTTTTTATGAGATAGATCATGGTTCTAGAATTAAAGGTAAAAACTTATATAAATTTATTAAAAAGAAAATAACAAAAAATTTTAACTTTAAGAAAGATTTAGATATATATATACTTTCTTCTCCCAGGTTTATGGGTTATGTATTTAATCCTGTATCTATATACTTTTGTTATCATAAAAAAAAAATTAAATATATTGTTTATGAAGTTAAGAATACGCATCACGAACAACATACTTATTATAAAAAAATAAATTCACATATATTCAAGCATACAATTAAGAAAAAACTTTACGTCTCACCATTTTTATCAATGAATATAAAATATTATTTTAATGTTATAATTAAAAAAAATAAAATTAACATTAATATTGATGCAATGAATTCAGATAGTATGCTGAAGACGGGTCTAATTGCTAAAAATTACATATTTAACAATAAAAATTTGCTATATTTTGGTTTAAAAAGAATATTTTATGCACAAAAAATAATGCTGGTGATACATTATCAAGCATTAATTTCTAAAATAAAAAAAGCAAAGTTTTATTTTAAGAAAAAAAAATTATATAATACTTTAAGTTTTCATGAATAATCTTTTAAATAACTATATAAAAAATGAACTCGATAAAATTAAGTGGGGTACAATACAACTTAATATTAAGGACTTTTATAAGAAAACTTTTATTGGAGATAATAAAGGCTTGAACTCCAATATATTTATAAAAGATCTAAGTGTCATAAAAGATTTTATTCTTAGAGGTGATTTAGGGTTTGCCGAGGGATATATTAATAAAAAATGGGAAACTCAAAATTTAAATAATCTTTTGAAAATTCTGTTAATTAATCAGGATATAAATAAAAAAGAATGGAAACCTAATTTTTTTGAAAAATTAAAAGAGAAATTTTTTTTTATTCTTAAAAAAAATTCAGTAAAGCAGGCAAAAAAAAATATTGAATTTCATTATGATTTAGGAAACGAATTTTATAAACATTGGCTAGATAACACAATGACATATTCCTCTGGTATTTTTAGTAAAAATAATAATTTGTATGAAGCACAAATTAACAAATATAATAGTATATGTGAGGGAATAGAGATTAACAAAAATGATAATGTTTGCGAAATAGGTTCAGGATGGGGTGGTTTTCTTAATTATACTAAAGATAAAGCCTTAACCTTAAATGGGATAACAATAAGTCAAGAGCAATTCAAATATATAAATAATAACAAATTGAGCCAAGATAACTTTAGTATTCAACTAAAGGATTATAGAGATATTAATAATAAATATGAAAAAGTAGTATCTATTGAAATGTTCGAGGCTGTTGGTAAAAAATATTGGGATATATATTTTAAGAAGCTAAACTCAATTTTAAAAACAAATGGAGAAGCTTGTTTGCAAATTATTACAATTGATGAAAAATATTTCGCAAAATACATGGTAAATGTAGATTTTATTCAAAAATATATTTTTCCTGGGGGTATGCTTCCAACTAAAGAAATTTTAAAAAATTTATTTAAGAAAAATAATTTTCAAATAAAAAAAGAAATTTCATTTGGCAATGATTATTCTAAAACATTAAGTCATTGGAAAAATAATTTTAATAAGAATTGGTTTAAAATTAAAAATAAAAAATTTGATGGTAAATTTAATAGACTTTGGAACTACTATTTAGATTATTGTGAAACAGGTTTTACTCTTGGTAGAACTGATGTAACACAATTTTTTTTAAAAAAAATAAAATGAATACAGTTATTGATTTAATTGGAAATACTCCTTTAATAAAACTTAAAAAAGCTTCGGAAATTACTGGATGTAATATTTATGGTAAGGCAGAATTTTTAAACCCAGGTTTATCTGTAAAAGACAGAGCGGCATTATGGATAATCAAAGACGCTTTGAAAAAAAATAATTTAGAAAAAGGTGGTACTATAGTTGAAGGAACTGCAGGTAATACAGGTATTGGTATTACAATGATTGCTAATTATTTTGGTATAAATACGATAATAGTAATTAATAATAATCAATCACAAGAAAAAAAAGATGCATTAAAAAATTTAGGAGCCAAATTAATCGAAGTTGATCCAGTTCCTTATGCAAATCCAAATAATTATGTTAAATACTCAAAAAAAATAGCAGAGGAAATGTCTAAAACTAGTAATAAAAAAATTTGTTGGGCAAATCAGTTTGATAATACAATAAATGCTCAAGCTCATATCGATACTACCTCTGTTGAAATATATAACCAATTAGATGGAAATATAGATGCATTCACTTGCTCATCGGGAACTGGTGGCACAATTGCTGGCGTAGGTATTGGTTTAAAAGAAAAAAAAAAAGATATTAAAATAGTACTAAGTGATCCAGATGGATCATCTTTATGTAATTATATTAAAAATGGAAAATTAGTATCTTCCGGGTCATCAATAACCGAAGGTATAGGTGCTTCAAGAATTTCTAAAAATTTTGGCATTGCTCCGATTGATGATGCTTTTCAAATTAATGATATTGATGCTTTAAATGTTACATTCGACTTATTAAAAGAAGAAGGACTTTGCCTTGGATCATCTTCTGGAATTAATGTTGCAGGAGCAATTAAACTTGCCAAAAAAATGGGTAAAGGTAAAAATATTGTTACAATTTTATGTGATGTTGGCACTAGATATACCAGTAAACTCTACAATGTTGAATTCCTGAAATCAAAAGGTTTGCCTTACCCTGAATGGTTACAATTTAAATAATTTTTTTTAATTAAGTTTCTTAATTTGCGATTTTTTTTTTAATTTGTACTCTTCTTGAAGAGCCTTAGATTTTGACTTATATTTTTTGCAATAAATTAGTTTCCATTTAGATCCTTTGGTATACTTTGCTCCCCTACCCTTATTATGAAGTAAAATTCTTTTATTAATGTCTGCTGTATATCCAACATACGAAAAATCTTTTTGGTTAATTATTAAATACACAAAATACATAATTGGCGCGCTCTGGAGGACTCGAACCTCCGACCCACGGTTTAGAAAACCGTTGCTCTATCCAGCTGAGCTAAGAGCGCCTATAATTTATTACTTTAATAATAAATTTTAGACTATCTTAAAAGAAAATTTTTTATTAATAAAATAAAACTCAGCGGTGTAATTTTGGACAAAACAAATACTATTAAACTTATAAAAAGGGTTAAATTATTAAAATTTGAAAAATTTACCCCATTAATACCATATAAACTACTTGGAAGTGTATTAAATGACACTAAAAATGAAATTTTAAATATATTTTCAAAATTTATATCCTCAAAACTTAAAATGAAGCAATATAAAATCATCATTAAAAAATAAGTGAACAGTATAAGAGATGATATAAAAAGATCAGAACTTTTAATTTTTTCTGATGAATTATAAATTGATAAATTTGTAATACTTGCAGGTATTAAAAGTTTACTAAACTCACTTAAAATATTTTTAAATATTATAAGAAATCTCGTTATTTTAAAACCTCCTGAATTTGAGAGTAGTGAACCGCCAACAAAAACAGTTATTAATAAGAAAAAAATATTTATATTTTGATTATATCCAAAATATAAACCTGAATTCGATATAGAGGAAGTTAATGATAACATGATATCGAAAAATTCCAAATTTTTGTCATTTACCAATATTATAAACATCATTGTAACTAAAAAAATTAATATGCTTTTTGTCTCGCTCAAACTAAATTGCTTATTAATTTTAAGTAAGATTAACAAAAAAAATATATTAATCGAACTTAATAAAAAGGATGATGATAGTAAAAATTTGTCAAAGTCGTTATCAGCAATAATTTTATTACCTGAAAAACCTCCACCTGAAACAATTGAAAAAACTAGATTAACGATTTCAAATAGTCTATAATTTGTGAAATTTAATATTATAAAAATAAATAATGTTAAAATTAAATAAACATAGGTTACATTCTTAATATTTTTTAAAAAATTCAAATGAAAATAATTTGTATCTTTTTCTTTTTGTAAAAATTTTATGGGAAAGAACTCAAAAATTTCTTGACCAAATATAGATATTAACAATAATAAAAAATAAAAACCTCCTAGCCATTGAATAATTGATCTCCATAAGATTATTGGTTCATCTAAAAAGTAGACATTATTTAGTAATGAAACACCTACAGAAGAAAAGCCTGAAATCGACTCAAAATAAGAAGCAAAAAAATTTAGGTAGTTACCATAAAAAAAAGGTATTGCAGTAAAAAAAGGAATAATAAAATAAATTAATATAGCAAAAATTAATAACTCAAATTTATTTATTTCTTTTTTCTTAGGTTTTATTTTTAAAGAAAATATAAATATAAAAAAAACTAAAATAAAAACAATTATATAACTTTCTATATTGAAATAGTAATTAAAATAAAAACAAAAAATAATATTTATAAGTGATATTACCAAAACGGGTACTAAACATAACCCAAAGAAATAAAATAATCCTGTAAAATTCATGAGAATTAATAATATTGACTAATTCTAAATAATTGTTCAACTTTTTTTAATTTATCTCTACTTGCAATTAATATTACTGTATCGTTTATTTTAAAATCAATTTCTTTTTTTGGAACAATAACTTTTTTGTCTCTTACTATAAGGCCTATTCTAATATCATCACCAAAATTTATATCTAAAATTTTTTTATTTAAAAGCTCGGAATTTTCTGAAATTTTAGCTTCTATTATTTCGTATTCTCCATCATCAAGACTATAAACAGACTCTATCTTTCCTTTGTGTACATGTTTAAGAATTGTAGAAACGGTTGTCATTCTTGGATCAACAATATCATCAATTTTTAAGGACGATTGTAAAAGATTATAATTGTGGCTATTTGAGATCGCTATAGTTCTCTTAATACCTTTTTTTTTACAAAGCATGGCGCTCATTACATTGACTTCATCATCATCTGTTGTTGTCAAAACAGTATCAATTTCATCTATATTTATTTCTTTAAGAATATTTTCGTCTAAACCGTCTCCCTTTACTACAATTGCTTCGTTTAGATCATTTGCGATTGACTGCGCTCTTACACTGTCTTTCTCAATAATTTTAATTCTTGGTTGGTTAGGATTTTCCTCTAATAATTTTGCAAGATCAAATCCAATATTTCCCCCACCAATAATTAATATTTTTTTTGCAAATTTTTCATCTTTTCCAAAAATCGATAATGTTCTGTCAACTTGATTCGAGTCAGTAAGAATTAATGCTTTATCATTTTTAAGAAGCTGATTATTTTTTTTAAATTTTATAAACTTTTCTTCTCTATGTACCCCAAGAACATTGGCATTTAAATCAGAAAAAATTTCTGTTAATTTTTGTAATGGAGTGTTTATTACTGGACATTTGTCATCTATATTAATTTCCAATAATCTGACAAGATCTTTGGAAAATGGAAAACTTTCTAGAGCCCCAGGTGCTTCTAGTTTTCTTAAAAGAGACTTAGAAACCTCAAATTCCGGAGAAATAATAATATCAATTGGTAAATTTGTTTTTGTGAACAATCCTTTCCATATAGGTTTTAAAAATTCTTTTGATCTAATTCTTGCAATTTTTCTTGGTATACTAAATAGTGAGTGAGCTATTTGACAAACAATCATGTTAGTTTCATCATTTCTTGTAACAGCAATTATCATATCTGCATTTTTTGCATCAGCTTTTTCCAATACACTTGGGTATGTAGCTATTCCAACAACACCTCTCGCATCTAAATTATCATTAATTTTTTGAATATCAGTACTTACTTTATCAATGACAGTAATAGAATGACCTTGTTTTGATAATTGATTAGAAATGGAATAACCAACTCTACCAGCTCCACAAATAATAATATTCATTTAAATTTTTATTCCTAATGAGCTTAATTTTCTGTGCAAAGCTGACCTTTCCATTCCGACAGCTTTAGAAGTTTTTGAAATATTTCCGTCATTAATTTTTAATTGCTGAGATAAATAAACTTTTTCCCATTGTTCTCTTGCTTTTTTTAAAGGCAAATTAAAGTCCATTGCCCCTTGAGATTTGTTAACATTTAAATTTCCAAAACTTTCTTTAACAATATTAAGTATTTTTTTAGTATCATTTTCACCTAATATTAATATTCTTTCTATGATATTTCTTAATTCCCTAACATTTCCAGGCCAATCATATTGATAAAATAATTCGTAGATTTTGTCTAATTTAATATTAAATTTTTTCCCAAGATTCGCTGAATATTCTTTGATAAAATAATCAGATAGTAAATTTATGTCAGACAATCTTCTTTTAAGTGGCGGTAATTCAAAATTAAATACATTTATTCTATGAAAAAGATCTTCTCTAAAATTTCCTTTTTGGATTTCATCATATAAATCTATAGAGCTTGTACAAATTAATCTTATATCAACATTAATAATTTTTGTTCCATTCACTCTTTTAAACTTTTGATCTGTAAAAACCCTCAAAATTCTTCCTTGAATTTCTAAAGGCAAATCTAAAACGTTATCTATCAACAAAGTTCCGTTATTTGCTTTGTCTAGTAAACCAAATATATCTAAATTATCTTTAACTTGACCAAAAAGCTCAATCTCATAATTTAGTGGATTAATTGTTGCAGCATTTAGAACTATGAATGGATTGTCTCTCCTTTTTGAATTAAGATGTATTTTTCTTGCAAGTAATTCTTTGCCTGATCCAGATGGACCAATAATTAGTGCTCTACTATCGGTTAAAGCTATTTTATCAATTGAATTTTTAATTTTTTTTATAGTTGGGCTATTACCTATAAATTTATAAGATTTAAAGTAATTTTCTTTTAACTCCTTATTTTGAGTCTTTAGGTCCAAAATTTCTGAAGCTCTCTTAATAAAATTAATAAGCCTTTGTTCACTGAAAGGCTTTTCTATAAATTCAAAGGCCCCTAATTTCATCGCATCGACTGCAATTTGAATATTCGCATGTCCAGACATCATTATAACTTGAGTTTCGGGTAATTTGTCTTTTATCGTTTTAAGTAAGAAAACTCCATCTCGTTTAGTTTCATCTAAAGATACATCAAGTAACGCTATATCAAAGCTTCTATTTTCGATGCGATTTAGGGCCTCTACGACCGTGGATGCCTTAATTATATTAAAAGATAATTCCGATAAAATATCACTTATTAGTTTTATTATATCAGGCTCATCATCAACAATTAAAATATTTTTACTCATTAATTTTTGGTAACAGGATTGTTACTTCTGCACCCTCTTTGTTATAAGGTTTTTTAAAATAAATCTTTCCATTATGTTCATGTATAATTTTCGATACTATCGATAAACCCAACCCACTCCCGTTTTTTTTTGTTGTGTAATATGGGTTCGTTTCATTTTTTTTATTTTCTTTAAAGCCAATACCATTATCAATAATAGAAATATTAAAATTATTTTTATCTTCGGTCAGAGATATATTGATTTCTCCGTTGAAGTCGTTTTTATTTAATTTTTTTTCTTCAATTGACTCAATAGAATTTTTAATAATATTAATCAATACTCTATTAATTTGAGAATAATCGCAAATTATAACGTTATTTTTTGACTCATTATTAAAAAAAATAGGAATCTTTTTATAATTTAATTTATATAAATTTATCGATACCTTAATCAAATCAGAAATATTGTTTTTTTCGAGTTTAGGTTTGCTCATTCTAGAAAAGTTCGAAAATGAATTCGCTAGCTCTTTAATATTTTTTATTTGATTATCAATTATTTCTAAATGTTCTTTTGCATTTTTATCAAGATCAATTTTTTGTTTAATCCTATCTAGAGAAAGTTGTATAGGAGTTAAGGGGTTTTTTATTTCGTGTGCTAATTTTTTACCTATAATTTCCCAAGCTTCAAATCTTCCAGATAATTTACTTCGTTGCTCCTGTTCCTTGATCTTTTCTGACATTTCAGTAAAGGTATAATTCAATACATTAAAATCAGAGTTTTTATCACTGGGCAAATTTATATTATAGTTACCTTTTGAAATTTCTTTTGATGCTGTAAAAATTTTATTTAATGGTCTATTAATACGAGATGCGAAATTAATAGCAACTAAAACAGAAGATACAACTAACAACATAGTAAACATTATATAAATTATCAAAAAAGTAATTTGTAAATTAATAATATTTTTTTTTAATTTAAAATAATAAGTGGACGCATCACCTGTATCCTTTAAAAAGCTGACTATCTGGTTATCTACATTTTTAACTACGTATAAGTACAAATTATTAAAACTATTTAGCTTTACAATACCGTAAGTTTTTTTTTCAAATGCATTTGAGTACCAAAAAGGCTTACCATTAGATGCATTTGTCAAATATTGTTGCAAAGGCTTTTTGTATTTTTCATTAGATAATTGTTGATATTTAATTTCTCCGTCAAGATTGATTATATAAATATTTCTTAAACCCCTTAATTTGGATTGAGCGGTTATGTATTTTGTAAAATTTTGGTCATTCTTGATTAATATTTTTTTATTTCTGTTAATATCGTTTGCAGTAAGCAATACATTATTTATAAATAACTTGTAATGATCAGCAAGGTAACTTCTTGCTAAATTGACAGAATTATTTACGGTATTTTCAATTTTTTTGTTAAACCAGTTTTGTATACCGTAGTTAAAAAGCACTACCGAAAAGATGGATATAATTGCTGACGGAATCGCTGATATAGACAAAAAATATAAAACCAATGATTTACTTGTATTTGATCCAAGTTCGTTATTTTTTTTTAATAAATAAATATCATACAATTTAATTGCTATTCCAAAAAATAATAAAATAAAAAAAATAAGATTTAATATTAATAGGTACCTTACATTAAGTTTATTTAGAGGTAATAATCCTGTATCTGTAAAAGTTTGAATAGTTACAATAACGCAAATAAATGTTATGAAAAATAATGCTATTAAAAACTTTGTATTTGATAATAATCTGGTTATATAAATCATGAAAATTTGTTCTATTATATTACTTGCAGGCGATAGCCTGAGATTTAAATATTTGACACCAAAACAATATTTTAAACATAATAATGAGATACTAGTTAATTATAGTATTAAAAAATTCAACCAAAATAAGCTAATTTCAAATGTAATATTAGTAGTAAATCCTCAAAAATTCAAAGTATTTAAAAAACATTTATTTAAATCAAATAAAATATTGGTTGTTAAAGGCGGTAAAACAAGGCAAGAATCTACCTTTAACGCCCTCAGGTACGTACATAAGGTTAAAAAATACTCTCATGTAATTATACATGACGCAGCTAGACCATATTTTTCACATGAGCTTCTTAAAAAAATTATATTTAATTTAAAAAAAAATGATTGTGTAATACCTGCTATATCCTCTACGGATACAGTTATATTTAAAAAACAAATACAAAACCGAGATAAAACTTTGCTAATTCAAACACCTCAAGGTTTTAATTACAATCTTCTTTATAATTTATTTAAAAAAAATAGAGAAAAAATAACAGACGAGTCTTCACTATTTTATAAAAATAAAAAAAATGTAAAAATTATTAAGGGAGAGTATACAAATATTAAAATTAATACACCCATAGATTTATTTCAAAACATATCTTACGGGATAGGTTATGATGTTCATAAACTAAAAGAAAAAAGAAAATTAATAATTGGCGGAATAACAATACCTTATAGCTTTGGTCCTTTAGGTCACTCGGATGGTGACAGTGTAATTCATGCATTAATAGATAGTTTGTTAGGCGCAACTGGAAATGGAGATATTGGAACATTATTTCCAAATACACCAAAATATAAAGACATTAAATCATCTATACTTTTAAAAAGAATAATCAAATTATTAAGTGAAAAAAATATTATTATACATAATATCGATATAAATATAATTATACAAAAACCAAATCTTTCAAGATATAAAAATAAAATTAAATTTAACTTAGCTAGAATATGTAAAATTAAACCAAAGCAAATTAATGTAAAAGCAAAAACAACTGATAAGCTAGGTTTAATTGGTAAAAACAAAGCACTTGCTTGCGAGGTAATAACAACCGTAAAATATGCACAAACTTAATTACAATTTTGTTACTTTATTTGGTATCGGTAATATAAAAGTAGCACCAGGAACGTTTGGATCAATTTTTGCTTGTCTTGTATTATTTATTTTATTTCACGTTTTAAATCTTAATAATTATTTAATTTTGTTTTTTTTAATTCTTATAACAATATTTTCATTAGTTTCGATTAATATTTATTTAAAAGAGTCGGCAAATAAAGACCCTAAAGAAGTAGTGGTTGATGAATTTGTTGGTCAATCAATACCTATTTTTATGTATGAAATTTCTCATGGATATGAAAAATTAATTAATGATTCGCTAATATTTTATTTTATAATTTTTATATTGTTTCGTATATATGATATCTTTAAACCTTTCCCTATAAACTATATTGATAAAAATTTACAAAATGCAATTGGCGTAATATTAGATGATGTTATAGCTGGAATTTATACTGTCGTTTCATTAATTATAATTATATTAATAAAGTTTTATTTTTTATGAATTTAATAAAATATTTAATTAAAAAAAAAATATCTATCTCTGTTGCTGAGTCATGCACTGGTGGGTTGGTTGCAGCTTTATTTACTTCAAAACCTGGATCTTCAAAAATATTTAAGCTAGGCATTATAAGTTATTCTAATAAATCTAAAGTAGATATTTTAAAAGTTCCAAAGTCTATTATTAGTAAATATGGGGCAGTAAGTGAACAATGCTGCAAACATATGTTAATAGGTATTAGTAAATTATCGAAAACAAAAATTTCAATTTCAGTTACAGGAATTGCCGGTCCCAATGGTGGAACAATAAAAAAACCGATTGGTACAGTTTTTGTTGGGATAAAATTAAATAATGACTATAAAATTTTTAAATTTACGTTTAAAAATAGAGGTAGAAAATATATTCAAAACTGTGCCGTTAAAAAAATATTAAAAATTATATTAAACCTTATCAAATAAACTATTTGCTCTATTTTCAAAAGCATTGGCAATTTTTATTAATCCTAAATTAAAAGACTTTTCCATTATTGAATTTAAAAACTTATTGTTAAGCTCAAAATCAATCCTAAACTCAACCTGTGTTTTTTTGTGGTCCTTTTCTTGAAAAAACCATTCATTTTTTAAATACTTTAATGGTCCTTTAATATTCGTCACCAAAATATAGTTTTTTTTTTTAAAATATATTACATTGCTTAAATAAGTTTGATTTAAAATTTTTTTTCCAACTGTCATATCAGCTTTAATTTCTACCCTATCCTCAAAATTTTTTCTTTCATATACCTCGCTATTAATGCACCAAGGGACATAGCTTGGATATTTCTCAATATCTAGTACCATTTCGATAAGATTATTTTTGGAGCAATTAATTAATTTTATAACTGAGGCTGATGACATTTATTTTGTTTATCTCTTGCCGCTCTTAAATTTTTGAAATCTTCATCAGCATGATACGAGG
>MDTG01402310.1_pt1 | contig 38849 bp, 37 predicted proteins | sample 811421 | NCBI WGS metagenome assembly MDTG01 (sample SAMN05326645, study PRJNA326480) | marine metagenome | isolation source: seawater | place: Pacific Ocean: South East | collected 2011 | reverse complement strand
CCATCTGACGGTGCCAAAGATTTGAATGTTTGTTTCTAATTAACAACAATAATTATTAACTTAAAAGGAGGTTTTTTAACCTCCTTTTTTTATGAATATTAATCAAATGGTAATATATGGAACAAGAAGTATAATTGAAGCTATTGAATCATCTGAGGAAATTAGTAAAGTTTATTTGTTAAAATCAAATTCTCAACTAAATAGTCTAACTAAGACTCTTGTTAAACTTCTTGAAATAAATAATATAAAGTTTTCGTTTGTACCTAAGGAAAAGTTTAAAAAGTATGGAAATAAAAATCATCAAGGAGCTATTGCTCTGTTATCTCCAATATCAATATTATCCATTGAGGAACTAATAAGAACAACTTTTAAAGAAAAAAAGCTTCAAAATTATTTATTACTAGATGGAATAACCGATACTAGAAATTTTGGGGCAATAATAAGAACTGCTGTAGCTACTGATATTAGTGGAATAATCATTGGACAAAATAATAGTGCTCCTGTTAACTCTGATGTCGTTAAAACATCATCTGGTTCGGTATTTAAAATTCCAATTGCTAGAGTAAATAATCTTAAAGATGCTATAATTTATTTAAATTCTATTGGAATTGAGATAATATCTCTTTCGGAGAAAGGAAATAATACAATTTATGATTACAGCTTTAATAAATCAGTTGGAATTATACTTGGATCAGAATCTAAAGGTATTTCAAAGAGCATAATTAATATGTCATCAGAAACACTAAAAGTACCTATTAGTAAGAATATTGACTCACTAAATGTCTCAGTCGCTTTCTCAGCATTAATTTTTGAAATAATTAGACAGAGAAAATTTTAATCTAAAAAACGTAATTTTATAAAAAACATAATTTGTTTTCAAGTAAAAACTTTTTTCTCATAACTCTCTGTAGTATCATTTTATTTATAAATGGTTGTAGTTCAAATATTTATAAAAATTTTAATCAACCTATTTTAATAGAAAATAATTTTAAAGTAAATGATTCACTAATTAAAAAAGACCCGATAAAGTTTCTTATTCAGCCTAATGATCCAACTAGAAAATTATTTGGTTACCCTCTAGGGTTGGCTATTTATAATCTCTCAAATGAAAATCCTGATGAAAAATTTGATTACTGGATTAATAAAAGACCCAAAAGATTACAAAGGTTAAACAAAATTCTATCTGAAAAGCAAACAATTCAATTAAAAAATTACAATAGACTTTTTAATAATTTTTTAAAAAATTTAGGTGAAGAACCAAAAAAAGTATCAGAGGTAAATGTAAATGAAAATATTTTAAGGCTAAAACAATATTATGATAACGAGGGTTACTTTGACTCTGAAGTAAATGTTGATACAATAATATCCGATAATCAAGCTGTACTAAATTATTATGTCAAAACAAATAGGAGATATATTATTGATAGTGTATCACTTAATATTAAATCAAATGATATTGATTCTTTAACTAAATTAAAAATAGACGACAGCTATTTAAAAGAAAATGAATATTTCTCGATTGGTAAGTTAATTCTAGAGAGGGATAGACTATTTAATCTATTCAGAAATAATGGCATTTATAATTTTCAAAGAAGAGATATTAAATACGATGTTTTAATTGATAGTACTGGATTAAAAAAAACTATTCCTATAATCCTAAATATCTCTGATACTGATAGTGATAATAATTACAGAATTAGAAAAATAAATAAAATAAATATTTTTGTTGAATCATTGAACGAATTATCAAATATTGACACTTACACTGACTCAATCAATTACAGAGGAATAGATATATATTCTAAGGGTAGTCTCAACTACTCGCCAAAGTCTTTATTAGAGCCCATTTTTTTTAAAAAAGGAGAAGAATACAGTGAAGAAAAAAAACTTCAGACATCAAGATACTTTTCAAATATTGGGGCATTTAAATATCCAAGAATTATATTAGAGGAGCTAAGAGATTCTATTTCAACATCAATTTATCTTTTACCAAGAGATGGGTTTAGTTTAGGATTTGATCTAGACTTTACTCATTCAAATATTGAAGATTTTGGAATTTCTTTTGGGACAAATTTCAATATAAGGAATATATTCAGAGGTACAGAGAATCTTTCGTTGAATCTCAATAATTCAATAGGTGCGTCTAAAGATATTGGAAATATTGATGATAGTTTTTTTAATTTATTTGAGTTGGGTGGTAATCTTAGCCTCAGAATACCCAGGATATTTCTTCCTTTGAAAACTGAAAGTTTTATCAAAAAAAATATGAGTCCAGAAACTAATATTACTGTTGGATCAACAGTTCAGAGAAATATTGGACTTGATAAACAATATTACAGTGGAATTTATCAGATTAATTGGAATCCTTCTAGATATAATAAAATTAATATAAGACTTATAGATTTTGAATATGTTAATAATCAAAATATATCCAATTATTTTAATGTTTATAAAAATTCATATGATAAATTAAATTATATATCATCATTATATAATTTGGATCAATCAACATTAGATCAGAATGGTGATCTTACAATTCCGCTAGGGGCAGATAAATTTATTACTAATGTATTAAGTAATCAAACAAGTCTTGATTATGAGAGTGAATTTTATAGGGATATAAACTCTATAACAGAAAGAAAAACAAGATTAACCCAGAACAATATTATTATAGGATCATCATTCACTATTAATAGAAATACTCAAGAAAATTTTTTAGATGAAAATTTTTCTCAGATAAGGTTCAAGTTTGAAACAGTTGGTAACTTATTTAATGAAATACTTAGAAAAAATAATCTTAACTCTAATAACAAAGTAGAAATTTCAGATATTATTCCATCACAATATATTAAGGCTGAAATAAACTATATCAAGCACTTAAAATTAAACAACTCTGATGTTCTTGCTTTAAGAGCATTTGCTGGTTCAGCTATTCCATTTGGAAATTCAGATTATATTCCTTTTACAAGATCTTATTATGCTGGTGGGTCTAACGATAATAGAGCATGGAAAGCATATAAATTAGGTCCAGGAAGTAGTGACAATATTAATGAATTTAATGAAGCGAATTTTAAAATTGCCTTTAACATTGAATACAGAAATAATATATCTGGGAACTTAAATGGAGCACTGTTTATTGATATTGGAAATATTTGGAATCTAAATGACAACGTAACTGATAATTCGATGACTTTTGATAAATTATCTGATTTAAGTGAATTAGCAATCGGAACTGGTTTTGGTTTAAGATATGATTTTAATTTTTTTGTTCTAAGACTAGATACTGGTTTTAAAACCTATAATCCAGCAAATAATATATCTAGAAGATGGTTTAAAGACTTTAGCTTTAAAAAAGCTGTATTTAATATTGGAATTAATTACCCTTTTTAATAATAAGTTTAATATTTTTGAAAAACTAATTAACAATAATTTTGAAAGAGAAAATATTAAGCAGCGAGGGCACCAAAAGAGTGTTTAATCTTGCAAAAAAACGGAATTTTGCTTTACCTGCAATTAATGTATCAGGTTCAAACACTATTAACTCTGTTCTTGAAACTGCAACCAATTTAAATAGCCCAGTAATAATTCAATTTTCAAATGGTGGTGCTCAGTTTTTTTGTGGTAAGGGCGCAAAGAAGGATGGAATATCCACTGCAATTTCAGGATCAATAGCTGGTGCATATCATATTCATAATGTAATTGATAATTATGATACAAAAGTAATTATTCATACTGATCATTGTTCACGAAAATTACTTCCATGGATTGATGGATTAATTGATTATGGCAAAGAATTTTTCAAAAAAAATGGATATCCATTGTTTTCATCTCATATGATTGATTTATCTGAGGAACCGATTGAAAAAAATATCAAAACCTGTAAGGAATATTTAAAAAAATTATCTGATTTAAATATGACTTTGGAAATAGAGCTTGGAGTTACCGGTGGTGAGGAAGATGGTGTTGACAATACAGAAATTGATTCCTCAAAATTATACACTCAACCTGATGAAGTAGCTTATGCCTATTCTGAACTAATCTCTGTTAGTGATAAATTTATGATTGCAGCTGCATTTGGAAATGTCCATGGAGTTTACAAGCCAGGTAATGTGAAATTGACTCCTAAAATTCTAAAAAATTCACAAGAATATGTTTCTAAAAAATATAAAATACCTTACAACTCTTTAGATTTTGTTTTTCATGGTGGCTCTGGTTCTACTGAAGAGGAAATAAAAGAAGCAATTAGTTATGGTGTAATAAAAATGAATATTGATACAGATCTACAATTTGCCTTTACTGAAGGGGTTCGAAACTATATGCTAGGAAATAAGGAATATTTGATTTCCCAGATTGGTAATCCTGATGGTAACGATATTCCCAATAAAAAATATTATGATCCAAGAGTTTGGTTAAGAAAAGGTGAGGAGACATTTAAACAAAGGCTAACCAAGGCTTTTGAAGACTTAAATAATATTAATACATTAGATTAAACTCGGAAAATATGAGTTGGTTTAAAAGGACAAATAAAAATATTAACACCAAGACTGAGGAAAAGAAGGATATTCCTGCTGGATTATGGTATAAAAGTCCAACTGGAAAAATTATAGAAACGGAGGAGCTAAAGGAAAATATGTATGTCAGTCCAGAAGATGATTATCATGTTCATATTGGCAGTAAAGAGTATTTTGAGATATTGTTTGACAATAAATTTATTGAACTATATGCAAAGATAAAATCCGTTGATTTCTTAAAATTTAAAGATCAAAAAAAATACTCTGATAGGTTAAAAGAAGCCCAAAATAAGACAAAACTTAAAGATGCAATAAGAGTTGGATATGGTAAATCTTTTGGAAAGTATATTGTAATAGCATGCATGGATTTTAAATTTATTGGTGGATCTATGGGCTCAGTAGTTGGTGAAAAAATATCTTTATCAGTTGATTACGCTATTAAGAAGAAGTGCCCATTACTAATCATTTCAAAATCAGGAGGAGCAAGAATGATGGAATCAGCAACCTCACTTATGCAAATGGCAAAAACTTCAGCAAAGCTAAATAATTTATCAGAGAAGAAATTACCATACATTTCATTGTGTACTGATCCAACAACTGGAGGAACTACAGCTTCATTTGCAATGTTAGGAGATATTAATATAGCAGAACCTAACGCTCTTGTGGCTTTTGCAGGTCCAAGGGTTGTAAAAGATACAACTGGAAAAGATCTCCCAAAGGGTTTTCAAAAAAGTGAATTTCTTCTTGAGAAGGGTTTTCTCGATTTTATAAGTCACAGAAAAGAATTAAAGAAAAAAATCAATCTTTATTTAGATTTAATTCAAAATGATCCGCTTCGTAAATATCAATAAATTGTTTATTTTTCAAATTTATTCTACTATATTTGCGGCTCAAAATAATTAAATGACTATACTCAAGAAAGAAGATATTTTTAAAGAGTTTGGCTCAAACAAGAAAGACACTGGTTCATCAGAAAGTCAAATAGCTCTTTTTACCAAAAGGATAGAAAATTTATCAACTCATCTAAAAAATAATGCTAAGGACTTTAATACTGAGAAATCATTAGTTAAGATGGTTGGTAAAAGAAGAAACCTACTTGAGTATTTAAAAAAAACAGATATTGAAAGATACCGTGAGATTATAAAAAAACTAGGTATCAGAAAATAAACTTTAGTTTGGTTGTCAATTAAACACACAACATTAAAATAACCAATACTAAATTATGACTCCAAAACCCCTAATACAAAAAATTTCTCTGAAAGATGGTAGAGAAATTACTATCGAAACTGGTAAGCTTGCAAAACAAGCTCATGGATCAGTAGTAATAAAGATGGGCAACTGTATGCTCTTGTCTACTGTTGTATCAAGCTATGGCTCCTCTTCATTAGATTTTTTACCTTTAACAGTTGACTATAGAGAAAAATTCGCCTCTGCCGGAAGATTTCCAGGTGGATTCTTTAAAAGAGAAGCTAGACCTAGTAATGAAGAGATTTTAACTATGAGAATAGTTGACAGAGTATTGCGTCCGCTCTTTCCCAAAGATTATCATGCGGAAACACAAGTTATGATTCAACTAATTTCACATGATGAAGAAGTAATGCCAGATGCACTTGTTGGGCTAGCAGCATCAGCTGCAATTACCTTATCTGACATACCTTTTGATGGTCCAATTTCAGAAGTGAGAGTTGCTAGAATCGAAGGAGATTTTATTGTAAATCCATCTAAGAATCAACTTAAAGAGTCTGATATTGATATTATGGTTGGCGCAAGTCAAGACTCAGTTGTTATGGTTGAAGGAGAGTTTGACGAAATCTCGGAAGAAGAAATGACTGATGCAATAAGGTTTGCCCATGAAGAAATAAAAAAACAAATTGAAGCACAAATTAAACTTGCAAAAATGCTTGGTGTGACCTCAGAAAAAAGGGAATATGACGGATTAGATGAAGATAAAGACCTAGAAATAGAGATCGAAGATAAAGTCTATCAAAAGTCATATGATATAGCAAAAAAGGGATTGTCAAAAAATGAAAGAAGTGAGCTTTTTACCAAATTGAAGGAAGAAGTAATTGAGAGTTATGATGAGGAAACTATTGATGAAAAAAAGGATTTAATAATTAAATATTTTAGCAAATCTCAAAAAAAGGCTGTAAGGGATCTTGTTTTAAATGAAGGAAAAAGACTAGATGGTAGAAAATCAGAAGATATAAGAGACATCTGGACAGAAATAGGTTATCTTCCCTCAACCCACGGTTCAGCAGTATTTACTAGAGGAGAGACACAATCACTTGCCTCAGTAACATTAGGAACAAGTAGAGATGTGAACGTAATAGATATGCCCACTGATCAATCTGAAGAAACATTCTATTTACATTATAATTTTCCACCCTTCTCAACTGGAGAAGCGAGACCTCTCAGAGGAACATCTCGTAGGGAAGTTGGTCATGGAAATTTAGCACAAAGAGCTTTAAAAAAAGTAATGCCTTCTGATTGTCCATATACAGTTAGAGTTGTTTCAGAAATATTAGAATCAAATGGATCCTCATCTATGGCATCTGTTTGTGCTGGATCATTAGCTCTTATGGATGCTGGAATAAATATAAAAAGTAATGTATCCGGGATAGCAATGGGCCTAATTTCTGAAGGAGATAAATATGCTGTTTTATCAGATATTTTGGGAGACGAAGACCATCTAGGAGACATGGATTTCAAAGTTACTGGTACAAAAGAAGGAATTACCGCATGTCAGATGGATATTAAAATTAAAGGTCTAAAGTATGATATACTAGTTGAAGCACTTAAACAAGCAAAAAAAGGAAGGTTAGAAATACTTGAAAAGCTTGATGAGTCAATAGAAAAACCAAATCAAAGTGTTAAACCACATGCTCCTAAAATGGTAAATATGGAAATTGCCAAAGATTATATTGGACTAGTTATTGGACCAGGTGGTAAAAACATTCAGGAGCTTCAAAAAGATACAGACACAACAATTGTGATAAATGAAAAGGACGAAGTTGGAATTATTGAAATTCTTGGTGTAGACCAAGAAAAAATAGATAATGCCATTAATAGTATTAAGAATTTAGTTTTTGAACCAGTAATAGATGAAGTCTATAAAGTTAATGTTATAAAAATACTTGATTTTGGTGCAGTAGTTGAATTTGTTCCAGGAAAAGAAGCCTTACTTCATGTTTCTGAAATTGCCTGGGAAAGGGTAGAGAAGATTACAGATTACATTAATCTTGGTGATCAAATTGAAGTTAAATACCTAGGAATTGATAAAAGGACTAGAAAACAGAAAATATCAAGAAAAGTATTATTAGAAAAGAAATAATTACAGTTTGGAACAATTTTTGTGGCAATAATTAATCTATGAGACAGCTTAAGATTACAAAACAGGTTACGAATAGAGAGACTGCCTCTCTTGATAAATATCTTCAAGAGATTGGTAAAGTTGACTTGATAACTGCAGAGGAAGAGGTTGATTTAGCACAAAGAATAAAAAAAGGTGATCAGTTTGCTCTTGAAAAGCTGACAAAAGCTAATTTAAGATTTGTTGTTTCTGTTGCTAAACAATATCAAAATCAGGGACTCACGCTACCAGACTTAATAAACGAAGGTAATCTTGGTTTGATAAAAGCTGCTCAAAGATTTGACGAAACTCGTGGGTTTAAATTTATTTCCTATGCAGTTTGGTGGATTAGGCAGTCTATTCTTCAAGCACTAGCTGAACAGTCTAGAATTGTTAGACTACCCCTCAATAAGATTGGATCAATCAATAAAATTAACAAAACATATGCTTTTTTAGAGCAAGCTCATGAAAGAGCTCCTTCAGCAGAAGAAATTGCAAAAGAACTTGATATGACTGTTAATGATGTAAAAGAGTCACTTAAGAATTCAGGAAGACATGTTTCGATGGACGCACCCTTAGTTGAAGGTGAAGACTCTAATTTATATGATGTTCTTAATAGTGGAGAATCACCTAATCCTGATAAACAGTTACTTCATGAATCACTTAGGACAGAAATTGAAAGAGCACTAGATACTTTAACACCTCGTGAAGCAGATGTTGTAAGACTCTATTTTGGCCTTGGAAACCAACATGCAATGACTTTAGAAGAAATTGGTGAAACTTTTGACTTAACTAGAGAAAGGGTAAGACAAATTAAAGAAAAGGCAATAAGAAGACTCAAACATACATCAAGAAGTAAAATTCTTAAAACATATTTAGGTTAATTATCAAGTGTTGTTTATATCTTTTGTACTGACCGTAAATCTTTCAAGCTTTATTAATATATATTAGCAAAAAAACAAAAGATGCCAACTAAGGTTTCTCCCTCTATTCTAGCTGCTGACTTTGGAAATCTATCCAATGAATGTAGTAAGATTAACAAAAGTGATGCAGATTGGTTTCATTTAGATGTAATGGATGGGCTCTTTGTTCCTAATATATCGTTTGGTATGCCAGTTATTAAATCTATTAGGCAAATGACTAGTAAGCCTTTAGATGTTCACTTAATGATTGTTGAACCAGAAAGATATATTGAAAATTTTATAAATCTCGGCTCTGATATAATTACAGTTCATATTGAAGCAACTAACAAGCTCGATGAAATTATTCAGAGAATACATGAGTGTTCTTTAAAGTGTGGTATTGCAATAAATCCAGAGACACCTATAGATAAAATATCAGAATACATCGATAGGATTGACTTAGTATGTTTAATGGGAGTAAATCCAGGATTTGCAGGGCAAAAATTTATTGAAAAAACATTTAAAAGACTTAAAATACTTCGGGAGATCATTGATTCTAAAAATTCAAAAGCATTAATTGAAGTAGACGGAGGTGTTAATATAGAAAATATTGAAAAACTTAAACTTCTAGGCGCTGATGTCTTAGTAGCTGGTAGTTATATTTTTAATTCTTCAGACTATAATATTGCAATTGATTCGCTGAAATAGGCGGTTTATATTAATGTAAATTATATTTTTGTCATATGTATAAATTATCAAAAGCTTTTTTGATCTTATCAGCTTATTTGGTTTTAAATGGATGTGAGACTTCAAACAATTTTGAGTTAAATCAAGAAGAGGAGTTATACCAACTAATCTCAGATGATCAAGGTCGTGAATTAAATACAGTGAGTTCAAAAAATGAGCCATTCTCATTTTTAGCTTTGGGAGATAGTTATACAATTGGTGAAAGTGTTACAGAAGATGAAAGATGGCCAAATCAATTTATAAAATATGCATTAGATTATAATATATACTTTGAAGATCCAAAAATAATTGCAGAAACTGGTTGGAAAAGTAATGATCTAATTAATGCTATAAAGTCTACCAATTTTGATAAAAAATATGATTATATATCTATTTTAATTGGAGTCAACAACCAATTTAACTCAAGACCATTAAATGAATTTGATGATGATCTTTATAAATTATTAGATGAAATTAACTATTTAAAAAAAGGAAGTTCAAAAATAATTATAATATCTATACCTGATTGGGGCTATACACCTTTTGGTGAAGGATATAACAGAAATGAAATTTCAAGTGAAATAGACTCATTTAATAATGTACTAAAAAGGTTTGCAAATAATAATAATTTTGATTTTGCAGATGTAACTGTAATATCAAGAAAGGGAATTAATGAAATTGATCTAATAGCGAATGATAATCTTCATCCAAGCGGGCTAATGTATTCTGAATGGGTAGAAAAAATTTTTCAAATTTGGATAAACTAAAAGAGAAAGCAAAAAAATTAGATTTAGATGATAGCTTGTCTAAGTTCAGAGATAAATTTATTATTCCAAAAGATAAAATATACTTTGATGGAAATTCACTAGGCTTATTACCAAAAAAAACTATTGATGAAGTTAATAATGTAGTAAAAAATGAATGGGGTAATAATTTAATTTCTAGTTGGAATAATAAGTGGATAGAACTCCCAAGAATAATATCGTCAAAAATTGCAAAAATAATCAATTCTAAAACAGATGAGATATATGTAGGTAGCTCAACTTCAAATAATTTGTACAAACTAATTAAGAGCATTCTAATGTCTCATAATGGTATTAAGAGCATATCCACTGATAATCTAAATTTTCCATCAGATAAGTACATTTGTGAGGGAATTTCAAATGACTTTAATATCAAATATAATCTGCTTAATTATGAGACCGATTTATTACCAGATATTGACTTATTAAAAAGATTTATACTTGATCACAAAGGTATTATTGTATTATCTCATGTTAGTTACAAAAGCTCATATAAATACCCAATGAGTGACATAAGCAAATTTTGTAATAAAAATAATATTTTTTTAATATGGGATTTAAGTCATTCAATAGGAGCAGTTAATATCGATATGGACTTAAATTATGCTAACTATGCTGTGGGTTGCACATATAAATACTTAAATGGAGGTCCTGGTTCACCTGCATTTATTTATGTAAGAAAAAGTAAAATTAAAAAACTAAAATCACCAATTAAAGGTTGGTTTAGTCATTCAAAACCATTTAATTTTTCGAATAAATATGAAGAATCTAATTCAATTAATAAATTTTCAAATGGAACCCCTCATATAATTTCATTATCATCTTTAAAAACCTCACTAGATATTACAATTGATGCTTCAACAAAGAAACTACATTTAAAATCTACCAATCTATTTATTTTATTTAACTCTTTTTATATTGATAATTTAAAAGATCTAGGTTTTAATTTATTAACACCAATTAATATTGAAGAAAGAGGATCTCATATTTCAATAAGTCATGAAGAGGCATTGAGGATATCAAAATGTCTGATCTCTCCTATTAAAAGAAATAAAATAAAAATTATTGTAGACTATAGGCCTAAAAATATAATTAGGATTGCTCTAACACCGTTATATATAACATTTAATGATATTCATTTATTATGTAAAAGGCTCATTGAAATAACTACCACAAAAGAATACGTCAATAAAGACTCTACTTCATTTGGCGTTACTTAAAATTCAATAATACTTATGTTGATAACCTATCTTTTATAATTTTAGCAATTAAGCTTCCTTCTGCTCTGCCACTAACTTCATTATTAACTTCATTAATAACTCTACCCATATCTTTCATCGATTTTGACTGAGTTTTTTTAATAACTTCATCGATAATTTTAGATAATTCAGGTTCACTTAATTGATCTGGAAGAAATTCAGAAATAATTTTAGCTTGTAAAATTTCTACATCAGCTAATTCTGGTCTATTTTGTGTGTAATAGATTTTAGCGCTCTCATTTCTTTGCTTGACTAATTTTTGTAGGATTTTAATTACAATCTTTTCATCAATTTCAGCTTTTGATTTAGATTTGGTTTTTTCTAATAAAATTGATGATTTAATCGCTCTTAAAGAATCTAATCTAATTTTATCTTTATTTTTCATCGAGTCCTTGATTGACTCATTTATTTTATTTTCTATTCTCATATTTAATCTACATTATCATGAATATATGTATTAACATCCGGGAATTCTAAATCGTTTTCTTCATTTAAAATTGTTTTTGAAAACATTTCGTTATCCTTTAATTTTGAATCGTTTATCTCAATACCTAGTCTTTTGTATGCTGGAATTTTTTCTAAATCCTCAATTGATGAATTATTACTTTTAAATACATAATTGTACTTTCTTAAGTTTTCTATTCTTGAGTAATTTTCTTCATTTGGATCGTTTTTAATAGGCTTTTCAAAAATCTTGTTTTCTTCACTTAATTCTTTGTTTTCATTTTCTATAGTTTTCTTTTCAAGATTCTCATCATCATTTTCATTAATTTCATCGTTAAGATCAAGTTTTATAAATTCAACAGAGTCTTCTTTATTTTCATAAACAATTTTTTCCATTTCACATTCATCAACTTCTCCATTAGAATTAATATTTTGAATTTCTTCATAATTGTCAATATTTGAATTATTAGCGGAGAAAAGGCCAAAGCTAATTTCATTACTACCAATATTTTCGTCAACTGTTTCATTATCCGCAATTACAAATTCGATATCCTTAAGTTCAATATCTAAAATATCTTGACTATAATCAGTATAATCAACTATTTCATAGCTTACTTCAATATTTCTCAGTATCTCGTTTATTTCGCTTTCAATTTTCTTTTGTTGTGAACTTTCCTGTGATGGATTTATAAAATTTTGATTATTATCTGCTTCATTATCTTTAATAGTATTTTTTTCTAGAGGCTTCTCTTGATCTAAAGTATATATAATTTTTTTTACTTCAGAATTAACTAAACTACTTTGTCTGTCATCACCAAATCCAGTGGCTATAATTGTAACTGAAATATTATTCCCTAATTCAAGATCTTCTCCTACTCCCATAATTATATTTGCAGTATTACCTGTCTCGTTTTGTATATACTCATTTATTTCTCCTATTTCATCTATAGTAATTTCATCAGATCCTGAGACAATAAGTAGTAAAACGTTTTTACTACCTTCAATTTTGTTGTCATTTAATAGTGGTGAGTCAAGTGCCTTTATTACTGCCTCACTAGCCCTATTTGAACCACTAGCTTTTGATGAACCCATTATAGCTGTCCCGCTATTTGAAAGTACTGTCTTGGCATCTTTTAAATCAATGTTTTGAGTATAATGATGGGTAATAACTTGAGCAACACCTTGAGCAGCAGTAGCTAATACTTCATCTGCTTTCGAAAACCCTTCTTTAAAACCTAAATTACCATATACCTCTCTCAATTTATTATTATTAATTATAATAAGTGAGTCAACAGATCTTTTTAATTTTTCTAATCCTTTTATTGCTTGTATTTCTCTGTTTTTACCTTCAAAACTAAATGGTATTGTAACAATACCAACAGTTAAAATATTAAATTCTTTAGCCATTTCAGCAATAATTGGTGCAGCACCAGTACCTGTCCCACCTCCCATTCCTGCTGTAATAAATAGCATCTTTGTTTGAGTTTCCAATAAATTTTTAAGCTCTTCATAACTCTCAAGTGCAGCTAATTTTCCAATCTCTGGATTGGCACCAGCTCCAAGACCTTCAGTAAGATTGACACCTAACTGAACTTTATTTGGTACTGGACTTTCGTCTAATGCTTGAGAATCTGTATTACACACAATAAAGTCAACACCTTTTATGCCTTGTTTAAACATGTAATTAACAGCATTACTTCCTCCTCCTCCTACTCCCATAACTTTCATTACATTACTTTTATTTTTTGGTAAATCGAAACTAAAATTTGTATCCATATTAAGTTTTTTTAATTAATTATCAATTGTGTTATCTACGTTATCTATAAATTTTTTAAATCCTTCACCCCATCTAGCAAATACTGTTTTTCTTTGCTTATTTAATGATTCATTCACTGTCAAGTTTTCGGTATTTGATTCATTCTCTAATGCTTTCATCAATAAGCCTACCGCAGTTGAATAGATAGGATTGTAGTTGCTTGAATCTCCTGCTAAATGCTCTGCTGGAAATCCAATTCTTGTATCCATTCCGGTTACATACTCAGTTAGTTGTTTTAAATGTCTTAATTGACTACCTCCACCAGTAAGAACTATACCAGCAATTAACTTTTTTTTAGAATCCTCATGACCATAATTTTTTATTTCTAAATATGCTTGCTCAATTATCTCTACTACTCTAGCATTAATAATTTTAGAAAGTGTTTTTAAAGATATTTCCTTGGGGTCCCTTCCTCTAAGACCTGGTATTGAGACAATTTCTGAATCTTTATTTTCTCCTGGCCAAGCTGATCCAAATTTAATTTTAAGTTGTTCTGCTTGATCTCCTATTATTGAACATCCTTCCTTTATATCTTCAGTAATTACATTTCCTCCAAAAGGAATAACAGCAGTATGTTTAATTATACCATCTTTAAAGATTGCAATATCTGTAGTTCCTCCTCCTATATCTATTAATGCAACACCTGCTTCTCTTTCTTCTTCAGATAAGACTGCATCAGATGATGCAAGAGGCTCAAGTGTTATATCTCCCATTTCGAGCCCAGAACTTTTAATACATTTTCCTATATTTCTAATTGACGATACTTGGCCAACTACAATATGAAAGTTTGCTTCTAGTCTACTTCCATACATACCTTTTGGTTCTTTTATCTCTGATTGACCGTCAACTTTAAAGTCCTGAGGTAAAACATGTATAATTTCTTCCCCAGGAAGCATAACTAGCTTGTAAACTTGATCTATAAGCTTCTCTATATCAGATTCTCCTATTACCTCATCTGGATTTTCTCTTGTTATGTAATCGCTATGTTGAAGGCTTCTAATATGTTGTCCTGCAATACCAACGGTAACATCACTAATGACAACTCCAGTTTTTGATTGTGCTTCTTCAACAGCAATCTTAATAGATTGTATTGTCTGAGTAATATTGTTTACTACTCCTCTATGTACCCCAAGACTTTGTGATTTTCCAACAGCCAGGATATTCACTTTATCATATTGATTTTTTTGTCCAACCATTGCGACAATTTTTGTTGTTCCTATATCCAATCCAACTGAAAATTTTTTTATCATAATTTTATTTTTTTATTGCTATTAAACGATTATCATAAACTAAATCAACCTGTTTATATTTTTGTTTGAATAAATTTTTTGATTGATAAGCATAAAAACCTTTTAAAACTTTTAATTTACTTCTGATATTTTGAGCGTTTCCCAGTCTTACACTAAAATCCATATCATTAAATTTCATATAAATGTCATCATTTTTAAACCAGATTTTCTTTAATTTATTTTCGAAAAAATTGTCATCATTTGAGATTGAAATGACTTTAATTATTTTGAGTAAATCTTTTTCTGAATTTTTCCCATCAATTTCTATCAAATATGATTGATTTTGATTTAAATCTAAATCAAATAACACTCCATTAATATCAACAAATCTTTTTGAATCATTTAAATATGCTACAGGGATTCTGTTGGTGAAGTTAAATTCAAGCTCATAATTATTATTAAGAAAAACATTAATATCCTTGATTGATTTTATTTTTTCTAAATAAGTTTCAGCTTCTTTATAATTTTTACTTTTTATTAGATCTTGAATATATTTTTCTTTAAAAATGCTATCTAATATTTCATTGTTAGAGATTAGTTCATTATCTACGTCAGTTATATTTTGATACCTTAAATAAAGGGGTTTATCTAAAGGTGATTCATAAAAAATTAAGCCAGTACAAATCAGCGTTAACATTAAACAAAGCATTGAAATTAGCTTATACATTTTCAAATATTTTAACATTTAAATTTTCACTTAAATTTCCTGCACCTAGAACAGTTATTACATCAATTTTTGAATCAACTATTAAATTATTAATTGACTCTTTCTCTATAATCTCTTTTTTTGGAGAATTTATTTTTTCTAGTAAAGTTTCAGAACTAATTCCAGTTATTGGTTTTTCTCTTGCAGGGTAAATATCAAGAAGGTAAACTTCATCAAATTTTGATAGCACCTCTGCAAATTCATTTATGAAGTCTCTGGTTCTTGTAAATAGATGTGGTTGAAAAACAACTGCCTTAGACATATTTTTATAATTAGTATTTAATGTATTTATTACTGATTCAATTTCTGTCGGATGATGAGCATAATCATCTATAATTATTTTGTTCTTGTATTTGTATACATTCATTCTTCTTTCAACCCCTTGAAAATCAGAGAGTGATGTAAGTAATTTCTCAAAATTTATTTCCTTTATTTGATCAATTAAAGCCAAAGCTGCTAGGGTATTTTTTAAATTATGTAAGCCAATCATTTTAACGAAAATATTTGAGTAAAAATTATCTGGTGTTTTGAAATCAAAACGAATACCATCTTCTAAATTTGTAATTTTTTTAATTGAATAATTAGCATTCCCGTCAACAGAAAAAGAAAAATCACTATCAATATCAAGATCAATGTCTGCAATTAATACTTTTTTTACATTTTCTTTAAATAGTTCAAAGCTTTCCTTTAATGACTTAAAATCCCCATAGACATCGAGGTGATCACTCTCAATTGAAGTTATTATTGCATAATCGGGTTCTATTTGTAAAAATGATCTGTCATATTCATCTGCCTCAATTATTATGTAATCATCACCGGTGTTTAAATAGTTTGAATTGTAACCCTTAAGAAATCCACCAATAAATGCTTTAAACTTTATTCCAGATGAATATAGTAAATGAGCAATAATTGCAGTAGTTGTTGTTTTTCCATGTGTTCCAGCAACAGCTATGCACTTTCCTTGATTAGATATCTCACCTAGAACTTCTGATCTTTTATAGATTCTATTTAGTCCATTATTTCTAAAATATTTTAGAAAAATATTATCTTCCTTGATAGCTGGAGTATAGACAACTACTACATCTGCTGATTTCATATAATCTGGAACATCATTGAAACTTAGATCATTTATTATTTCCACACCTTGACTAATTAGTCTCTTTGTTGATTTATTTATTGATTTATCATAACCAAAAACAGTATTTCCTTTTTCCAGCAAATAATGGGCAATTGAGGACATCCCAATTCCACCAATACCAATAAAAAAATATTTTTTGTTAGTCATTTACTAAACGTTTTTTTATTAACTCGACAATATCATCTGAAGCATTAGGTAATGCTATGAGAGAAATGTTATTTGAAAGGGTATCTCTTAAGTTCTCGTTATTTATGAGAAGGTCAAGCTTATTCTTAAAAATTAAATCAAGGTCTTTTTCTTCAATACAAATACATGCATTTTTTTCTTCAATTTTCTTAGCATTTTTAAGTTGATGATTTTCTGCAACATTTGGTGACGGAATTAATATTGATGGTTTTGAGACTATTGCTAATTCCGAAAGAGTCAGAGCTCCACTCCTTGCAATTATTATATCAGATGAATAATAAATTGTATCAATATCTTCAATAAAATCTGTAATAAAGATATTTTCAGATTTAAAATTTATATAATCTTTTAAATAATTTTTTCCACATTGCCAGATAATAAAGATATTCTTGGATGTTAAATAGCCTAGATTTTCTTTAATTGTTTTATTTATTTTATCTGAACCGAGGCTACCACCTAGAACAGTAAGAACTAGCTTATCTTTTTCTATTCCTAGTTTTTCTCTTTGATTAATGAAATTCTCTCTTGATTTGATAGATTCCCTTATTGGGTTACCTGTCTTATATATTTTTTTTGACGGAAAATATTTTTCCATTCCATCATATGCAACAGATACATAATCAGTATATCTAGACAATAGTCTGTTCGAAATTCCTGGATATGAATTTTGTTCTTGAATTAAAGTTGGAATTTTAAATATCGCAGACATAAATACAATTGGAAAACTTGCAAATCCTCCTGTCCCTATAACAAATCTAGGCTTAAAATTTATGATTATATAGATAGACTGAATAAGACTAATTAAAACTTTAAAGGGTAATAATATATTCTTTATAGAAAGTGTCCTTTGTAAACCACTTATAAATAATCCATGAATTTTATATCCGTATTTTGGAACAATGTTCATCTCCATTCTCCCAATAGCTCCAATAAATTTAATTTCAGAATTTTTAAAAGACTTATTTATCTGTTTTGCTATACTTAAAGCAGGATAAATATGACCTCCTGTTCCACCGCCTGATATAATAAATCTATTTCTTATCATTTTTATTTTTTATTGAAGAACTTACGCTAAGGATCATACCAAGAGATATACATGTCATCCAAGCAGATGATCCACCGCTACTTATAAGAGGTAAATTTTGTCCTGTTACAGGAATTATTTGAGTTGCCACAGAAATATTTATAAATGCTTGAAGCATTATAAATATTCCCAACCCAGATACCAATATTTTTCCAAACTTATCTTTAGCTCTATGTGTAATTACTAATACCCTAAAGAACATTAAAATGTAGAGTATAATTATTAAAGATCCACCAAGTATCCCGTACTCTTCAACAATTATTGCAAAAATAAAGTCCGAGTTACTTTGAGGTAGATGATTTTTCATTATACTTTTTCCAGCACCAACTCCTATTAAACCGCCATTATGAATAGCTATCTTGGCTCTTTGAATTTGATAATTTGCATCTAAATTTTCATTTGAATTAAAATTTTCAATTCTACTAATCCATGTGTCAATTCTGTTTGGGAATTGATCTGGGTATTCCCTAGCTAAATACAAGAAACTTAATGAAAGAAAACCCAATATAAAAGACATTTTTAAAAGGTGTTTTATTGGGAAACCTGAAATAAATAGTACTAGAATTAAAGATGTTAATATTAAAATAGCAGATGATAAATTTGATGGAAGTATCAAAAAAATATATGCAAATATTGGGAGCCATAGAGGTATTATAGTTTCTTTAAATTTTGCTTTAGATAACTCTGTATTCGATAAATATCTTGCCGTGTAAGTAATTAAGATTATGGCTGCAAGAGAAGAAGTTTGGAAACTGATTCCTACTAATGGTATATCGATCCATCTATTCGCTACAGAACCTGATATTGTTGTTCCTTGATTAAGAGTAAAAATTAATAACAATAAACCAATTGGTAAAAGTATTATTGAAATACCTCTAAATAACTTATATGGTATTTGTTTAATTGACATCATTAACAATAACCCAAAAATTAGGACAATAAAATGTTTAATTAAATAAAAGATAGGAGATGACCCGTCTATAACATATGAGAGATATGAGCTAGAGGAAAAGACTGGAAAGAATGAAAAAAGTGAAAGTAATAGAATAATTACTATCAAAACCTTATCACCAAATATTAATCTTTTACTACTCATTTATAAATTTCTAACGGCTTCTTTAAATTTATCTCCTCTATCTTTATAATCTTTAAACAAATCAAAGCTTGAGCATGCTGGTGATAGTAGGACATTATCTTTTTTAACTGCAATTTTACTTGCAACTTTTACTGCTTCAGTTATAGATTCGGTCTCAATTATAATTTCAACAACAGGCTTAAATATTTCTACAAGCTTTGTATTATCAATTCCAAGACATATAATAGCTTTAACTTTTTCTCTTACCAATGGAAGTAATTCAGTATAATTATTTCCTTTGTCTACACCTCCTGCAATCCAAACAGTAGGAGACATCATTGAGTCAAGAGCATAAAAGGCTGCATTAACATTAGTTGCTTTTGAGTCATTTATGTAATTAACTCCTTGGATTTTTAAAAAATTTTCAAGACGATGTGGAAGACCAGAAAAAGTCAATAAACTCTCTCTGACTATTTCATTATCTATTTTTAGTAAATCCGTAACTGTGATAGCAGTCATTGCATTTAGTAGATTGTGCCTTCCTCTAAGCGCTAACTCTTCTGTATTTATCATAATAGTTTTTTTTTTATTAGAAATAATATTATTCTCAATTGTTACCAGTTTTTTATCATTTACCTTAAATCCTACTGATACTATATTTACATCTGTATTAATTTTTTTTACAGAATTTGATAAAACTCTATCATCAGAATTATATATTAGGTAATCTGATTTATTTTGATTTTTTGAAATTTTCATTTTGGCTTCAACATAATTGCTGAAGTCATTATTATATCTGTCCAAGTGATCTTCTGTAATATTTGTTATTATAGAGATATTTGGTTTAAATTTTTTTATATCATCTAGTTGGAAGCTGCTTATTTCTAGTACAAAAATGTCTCGATCTCCAGAGAGAATCATCTTAGAAAAACTATCTCCAATATTACCTGCTATACCTACATCAAGACCTGCTTTACTTAGTATATGATATATAAGCTCAGTAGTTGTTGTTTTTCCATTTGAACCTGTCACACAGATTAAGAAGGCATTTGAAAAACCAGAAGCAAATTCAATTTCTGAGATTACTGGAATTTTAGTTTGTTTTATTTTAAGAATGATATCAGATGTATTTGAAATTCCCGGACTCTTTACAATCAAGTCTGATTTCTTAATCTTTTTAAAAGAATGACAATTCTCTTCAAATAATATTGAATTATCATTTAAGATCAACTTATTTTCTTGTTTAATTTTGTTTATATCAGATACAAAAACATCATATCCTTTTTTCTTTGCTAGAATTGCTGCACCTAGTCCACTTTCACCACAACCAAGAATAGTTATATTTTTCATTATCTAATTTTTAATGTTAATATTGTGATGATCGCTAAAAATATTCCTATTATCCACAATCTTGAAACTATTTTACTTTCATGGTATCCTGCCTTTTGGAAATGATGATGAATTGGAGACATTAAGAAAATACGTTTTCCTATTCCTGTATTTCTCTTAGTTAATTTAAAATAACCAACCTGAATTATAACTGATAAAGCTTCCATTAAGAATACACCACATAATATTGGAATTAGAAGTTCTTTTCTAATTAAAATTGAAATAACTGCAATTAGCCCTCCAACGGTCAAACTACCGGTATCTCCCATAAAAACAGTAGCTGGGTAGGTATTATACCAGAGGAATCCAACTAGTGAACCTAAAAGTGCAGCAATAAAAATTGTAATTTCTCCAATTCTTGGTATATACATTATGTTTAAATATTCTGAAAAGATTATATTACCCGATGTCCATGCAAAAACTCCTAGTGTGAAAACAATTATTGCTGAAAGTCCAGCAGATAAACCATCTAAGCCATCTGTTAAATTGTTAGAATTAGAAACTGCAGAGATAATAAATACAATAATTGGAATTATAATTAACCAAATAAATTTCTCTCCATTATTAAAAATAGCATCTGAAATCACACTGTAATTCAATTCATTATCCTTTAGGAAAGGAATTGTTGTCTTGTAGGATTTAATTTCCTTTAATTCAGTAAAGTCAATTCTTTCACTACTTGAATTATTATCAAATTCAACTATGGTAATTTCATTACTTGTTAAAAGCACCAAACCAATAAAAATTCCTAATAGTGATTGACCTGCTATTTTTAGATATCCTTTTAGTCCTTTTTTGTCTTTCTTAAATACCTTTATATAATCATCTGCCATTCCAATTATTCCGAGAAATATTGTTGACGTAAGCAATATTTGAATGTAAATATTTTCTAAATTTGACATTAATAATGTAGGTATAATTGTTGCAACAATAATTATAATACCACCCATTGTAGGTGTTCCTGATTTACTCTCTTCTCCCTCTAATCCTAACTTTCGGACATTTTCACCAATTTGTTTATTCTTTAAATAATTAATTATTTTTTTACCGAAAACTATTGAGATAATAAGAGATATAATTACAGATACAGCAGCTCTAAAAGATAAATAGCTGAATAAGCTTGCACCTGGTAATTTGAATTGAGTCTCTAATATTTCAAACAGATGGTATAACATATTTATTTATTAAAAATTTCCTTAGCAATTTCAAAATCATCAAAATGTACTTTTTGATTATTAGATTCCTGATAGTTCTCGTGCCCTTTGCCAGCAATAAGAACAATATCTCCATTGACACTTATTTTTTTTGCTTTTTCTATTGCTTTTTTTCTTTCTATCTCAATTGTTACTTTTGAGGCATTATAACTTGAAACTCCCTCTATCATATCTTCAATTATTAATTTTGGATTCTCTGATCTAGGATTATCTGATGTGAATATCACTTTTGAGCTTAAATCAGAGGAAATTTTTGCCATTAATGATCTTTTATTTTTATCTCTATCACCACCACATCCAATGACTGTGATTAAATTTTGATTATTTTTTTTAATATTATTAATTGTTGATATTACGTTTTCAACAGCATCTGGTGTATGAGCATAATCAATAATAACTGTAACATTGTCAGTTGATAAAAACTTTTGAAGTCTCCCATCTACACCTTCAAGCTTACTAATTCCAGTTAATAATTTAATTTTGTCTATATTAAAAAGTTTTCCGACAGAATAAATTGCAGTAATATTGGAAGCATTAAAATCACCTATTAGTTTAGTCCATATTTCACTATTTTCAATACTTAACAACATTCCATCTAATTGTTGCTCTATAATTTTACATGTAAAATTTGATTTTAACTTTAAGGAATAAGAATAAACATTGGCATTAGTATTTTGAACCATATAATCAGCATTTCTATCATCTTTGTTTATTAATGCAAATGATTTCTTATCTAGAAAATCGAATACCACTTTTTTAGTATCTCTGTAATTATTGAAAGATTTATGATAATCAAGATGATCATGAGTAAGATTTGTAAAGATCATTCCTTTAAACCTGAGACCCTCAACTCTTTTCTGATAAATTCCATGAGATGAAACCTCAATAAAACATACTTTAATACCTTTTTTAATCATTTGCGATAAATGATAATTTACAGTAATTGGATCTGGCGTTGTATTTATCGAGTTTTTTATAAAATCCTCATACTTAATGTTTATCGTTGATATAAGACCAGATTTAAGGTCCAAATCGTTAAATAGTTCATTTAATAAGCTTGATATTGTTGTTTTACCATTAGTTCCAGTTATTCCAATTAGATCAATATTTATGGAGGGATTATTAAAGAAGTTTGAAGAAATTTTTGATAAACTAGATTTAGAACATTTAACACGTATAAATACAATGTCATATTCTTCAAAGTTTTCTGGAAGATATTCACATACTATTGCAGATGCACCATTTTTAATTGAATTATCAATAAAATCATGACCATCCACTTCATGCCCAGAAATAGCAACAAACAAAGTCTTACCTTCTACATCTCTTGAGTCAAATGTGATTTTAGATATATTAATATTCGTATCACCATAAACAGATTCAATATTAACTCCAAATAATATTTCTTTTAATTTTTTCAAAATAATATTTCTATTTCTTTTTCGCTTATTTTAATTTCAGTTGGTATTCCTGAAATAATTTTTTTTGCTACATTTTTAAATACTGGAGCTGCAACAGAATTTCCATAATACCCCATAGATTTCTTAGGCTTGTTTATTACAACAATAGCTGAGTATTTTGGATTATCAGCAGGAAAATAGCCAACAAAACTTGAGACATACTGTGTTTCATCCGAAGTATAATTTATTTGACTTGTTCCTGTCTTACCTGCAATTTTAATATTTGAATCATTAATATTATTAGCGGTTCCCCATGGTTTTTCAACCACATTTCTTAACATCTTCTGAACAGAGTTTAAAGTCTCTTTTGAGCAAATCGAAGACATTATTATTTCTCTATTTATCTTGTAAACAGGTTCTTCTCCAAGTGCACCAATACTTCTGATAAAGCTTGGTTTAACCATCTCACCCTCATTAGCTACTGCATTGTAAAAAGTGAGAGTCTGAAGAGGTGTCATCATTACACCGTAACCAAAAGCCATCCATGGCAAGGATATTCCGTTCCAATTATCATCAGTAGGATGTGGGATTTTAGGCTCACCTTCACCCTTTATATCAATATTAATTTTCTGATCAAGTTTCATGTTTATTAATCTATCAACTAGTCTTTCTGGATTGTTTTTATAGTTATCATATATGAGCTTCACCATTGCTGTATTTGAGGAAACCTCAAAGGCTTTTGATATTGGTATTACTCCATATCCCCTTCTATTTGAGTCTTTCACTTCATATTTATTATAAAATTTTAATACTCCATTACCAGTATCAACTGAATCATTTGGACTAATTACTCCATCTTCTAATGCTGCAATTAGAGTCATTAGCTTAAAGGTTGATCCAGGCTCTTGAGTTTCCCAAATTCCATAATTAATTTTTTCATAATATTTTCCATCTCCAGTTCTTCCAAGGTTTGATATTCCTTTAACCTTTCCGGAATTTGTTTCCATGATAATCATAGTACCGTGATCAGCTTCAAATCTCTCTAGCTGAGCTAACAGCTCATGATGAACTACATCTTGAATTTGGGTGTCAATTGTTGTATGGACATCATACCCCTGAATAGGTTCTCTTTCAAAATTAGGAGTCATTGGTTTCCATTGCCCGTCAGCTATTTTTTGCATTAGCCTAAGACCACTTTTTCCAGATAAATATTCAGAGTACGCTCCTTCCAGCCCAACTCTTAAAAATTTACCATTTTGATCAACTTTTTCATAGCCAATAGTCCTCTCTGCAATTTTTCCAAGATGGTTTTGTCTCGTATGATGTTCCTTTATAATTAAACCTCCCTTGTAAAGACCTTTATTAAAAATTGGAAATGATTTAATTTTTTTAACATCTGAAATTGATAGGTTTTTAGCAATTAATAAGTATCTATTATTTTTTAACCTAGCATTATCAAGATATGTTTTAAAATGATCTTGATCATACTCAAAAAATTCGGATAGTTTCTGGACTAGAGGTATAATATTTTTATTATAAACTGATTCTGAGGGTATTTTTGAATCCCATCTTAATTCGTATTTAACTACTGTAGAGACTAAAAGATCTCCATTATCAGAGTAAATATTACCCCTTGGTGATTTGACTTCAATATTTTTAACTGCATCAATTGATAATCTTAAATTTTCGTTAACCTCAAAGTTTTGTAGATAAAATATTTTTCCTATTAAAAAAAATGAAAACAATAGAAATAAAAAGAACATTATATTCATTCTGTTTACTATCCTATTGTATGACTTTTTCATATTAGTCTGTAATTATAATTTTGACAGGTGGATAATCAGATGTTTTTAGTCCATTACTCTTTAATTTAGAGGTAACCTTTGACTCCATTTTTATATTCATTAAATCTACCTTGGTGGAAACTGAAATGCTATTCAGAGTATTAACGTCTTTTTTAAGTTTTGCTATCAAAAATATTTTCTGATCAGCACTATGACTACTGTAGATTGAAATCATTAGCAGTAATGAAATAAACAGTAACAATTTCCAATTTTTAGAAGAATCTTTTCCAACTAAAAAATCAATATTTAAAAATGATAAAAAGTTTCTCATATTTTTTCTGCTATTCTTAGTTTAGCACTTCTTGACCTATTATTCATTGTTTTTTCCTCAATTGAAGGAGTTATCATTTTTCCTACTTTTTTAAATACTATATTCTTATACCCAAAAATATCGGTTGATAAATCTTTATTGCTACCACCATTTTGAATAAATTTTTTGACAATTCTGTCCTCTAGAGAATGATAGGATATGCAAACTAGCCTTCCACCTTTTTTTATATATTTAGATGATATTTTTAATAATGTTTTTATTACTTCCAACTCATCATTAACCTCTATTCTGATTGCTTGGAAAACTTTTGCAAAAAATTTATTTTGGTTTTTTGTTTTTACCAGAGATATCAATACCTCCTTAAGATCGCCTGTTGTATTTAATGACTTATTTTTTCTTTCGGTAATTATTTTTTGCGTTATCCTTTTATAGTTTTTCAATTCACCATAATTTTTAAAAATGTATTCTAATTGATCTTTATCATAATTATTGATTATGGTTTTAGCATTAAGCATTTGTAATGAGTTCATCCTCATATCAAGATTTGAATTAAACCTGGTTGAAAATCCTCTGTTTTTTTTATCTATTTGATAAGATGAGACTCCAAAATCTGCTAAGAGTCCATCAATTTGATCTATTTGAAGGTAGTTTAAGAAGTTATTTAAAAACTTAAAATTTGACTTAACTAAACTGAGCCTTCTGTCATTTGATTTATTTTCAATTGCATCCTGATCTTGATCAAAAGCTATAAGTTTTCCTTTTTTATTTAGATTTTTTAGTATTTCCCTTGAATGACCACCTCCTCCATATGTTGCATCAACATAAATTCCATCAGGATTAATATTTAATCCTAATATTGCTTCTTGAAGTAAAACTGGATTATGATACATCATCATTAGTTTTATCACCCATTACATCTTCTGCAAGATTTGCAAAATCAAATTTTGCATCATCAATAGAATTTTCATAAAGCTTTTTATCCCAAATCTCTAAAATATTAACAGCTGAGGAAACAACTATATCTTTTGAGATTTTAGCATGAATAATTAAGTCTTTTGGAATCAAAATTCTTCCAGAAATATCAATATCAATTTGCCTAACTCCTGCTGTAAATCTTCTTATAAAATCTATATTTTTTTTGTTGAACCTATTCAATTTGTTTATCCTTAGCATTAAGTCCTCCCATTCTTTAAGAGGATATAATTCTAAACAAGAATTGAATACAGCTCTTTTAATTACAAAACCATTTTTCAACTTATCAGATAATTGTTTTTTTAATAAAACCGGAAGCATTATTCTGCCTTTATTATCTGCCTTACATTCATATGTACCTATAAAGTGTTGCATTAATTGGTTGATTTACTCAAATATAAAATTTATTTACCACTTTTTACCACTTTTTACCACATTGTTAATAAATTATTTTATTTTGTTTTACTAATCTGATATTCAACAAATTAAAGTGTATAAAAAATAGGTAATTCTTTATGCATATATTTGTGGTTAAGTTGATAATTATGGAAGAAAGTTTAATTAAAGAAGGAGGATTTTCATATATTGAAAAAGGTCATGGGAGACCTATTATTATTCTTCATGGACTTATGGGCGGTCTAAGTAATTTTCAAGGAGTCTTTGATTATTTTCCTTCAAAAAAATACAAAGTAATAATACCAGAACTTCCAGTTGATTCAACACCAATTCTGAAAACAAATGTTGGAACTTTCTCAAAATTTGTTTACGACTTTATCAAATTTAAAAAACTTAAAGATGTGATTTTACTAGGTAATTCTTTGGGTGGTCATGTTGGCTTGCTATTTTCAAGGGACTACCCAAAAATAGTAAGTGGTCTAATTATAACTGGAAGTTCTGGTCTTTATGAAAAATCAATGATTGGTGATGGATATCCAAAAAGAGGAAATTATGATTACATAAAATCTAAAACTGAAGAAGTTTTTTATGATCCAAAAATTGCAACAAAAGAAATAGTTGACGAAGTATTTGCAAATGTTAACAATAGAGAAAAACTTATAAGGACTTTGTCTTTAGCAAAAAGTGCAATTAGACATAATATGGCAAATGATCTTCCCAACATGAATACCAAAACTTTAATTATTTGGGGTAGGCAGGACTCAGTAACACCACCGAATGTTGCAGAAGATTTCAATTTACTTCTTCCTAATTCGGATTTACTCTGGATTGATAAATGTGGACACGCTCCCATGATGGAGCACCCAATTAATTTTAATAAACTAATGGAAAATTGGCTATATGAAAATAAATTATAATCAACTTGATTATGAAGATAACTACTTCAGTTTTTGAAAAGAGCAGCAAATCAATTAACCAATGTCCAAAAAGTAAGTTACCTGAATATGCTTTGGTTGGCAGATCTAATGTAGGAAAGTCCTCACTTATAAATTCCCTTTTCAATAATAAAAAAATCGCAAAAATATCCTCAAAACCTGGTAAGACTGTCTTAATTAATCATTTTAAAGTTAATTCTAATTTCTACATTGTAGATCTTCCAGGATATGGATATGCAAGTATCTCCAAAAAGATAAAAGAAGATATTAGAAGGATTCATGGTACATATTTTAAATCTAGGAAACAACTACTATATACCTTTTTATTAATCGATATTAGACACGATATTCAAAAAATTGATCTTGAATTTATGGATTTTTTAAATAAAAATTATTGTCCTTTTATAATTGTTTTCACTAAATCAGATAAATTAAAATCCGGTAAAATTCAAATTCAAATTAATGAACTAAAAAATCAACTTTCAAGTTATTGGGATGAACTACCTGAGATATTTATAACTTCAGCCAAAAATAATTCTGGAACTGATGAAATTTGTGAGTTTATTGGAAACTCAATTCAAGAATTTAAAGCCTAGGGTTTTTTTAATATTCTTCTCTCAAATTCAACACAAAAATCATCAGTCAAGTTTACCAAGTTTTCATCCCCAGTTGATTTGGAGATTGATTTTTTCATAGAGATAAAGGTCTGTAACATAAAAGATTTCATTTCATCCATTGGCATCTCTTTTGTCCATAAATCCATTTTTAGTGTCTCTTTTTTTTTACTATCCCAGAAAGAAAGTAAAATTGCCTTAGATGAAATATTTTTCATACCACCGTCAGGAGCAGACCAGCAAATTTCTTCAGGAATATTATTTTTATCCAGTTTAACTTTTATTGTTATTTCTGTTTCTTTCATTTAATTTTATTATATGCTAGATTTGCACAAATATATAATTAAATATTTTTAATGAAACACCCTGAAAAAGTATCAAAATATATTACAAATTGGATCAACACTTATCTAGAAAATTTTAATATAAGAGGTTTAGTAGTAGGAGTTTCGGGAGGAATAGATTCAGCTTTGACCTCAACTCTATGTGCTGAGACTGGAAAGAATCTAATTTGTGTTGAAATACCAATCAAACAATCAGCTGATCAAATATCTAGATCAAAGAATCATATTAAATGGTTAAAATCTAGATATTCAAACGTGACTTCAGTTTCACTAAATCTTAACGACACATATGATGCATTTGTAAATTCATTACCACCACAAAAATCAAAAAATCATAATCTAAGTCTTGCGAATACAAGATCTCGTCTTAGAATGGTAACACTTTATTATTTTGCTGCTCTAAATAAATACATAGTTGCTGGTACAGGAAATAAAGTTGAAGATTTTGGTATTGGATTCTACACTAAATATGGAGATGGTGGTGTAGATATTAGTCCAATTGCTGATTTGTTAAAATCTGAAGTTTACAATCTTGCCAGATACCACAAAATTATTGATGAAATAATTATTGCTAAACCTACTGACGGATTATGGAATGATAATAGAAGTGATGAGGAACAGATCGGCGCAACATATGATGAACTTGAGAAAGCAATGCTTAATAAGGCAAGTCAAAATCTATCTAAGAGAGAAAGTGAAGTCATGAATATATATAAATTACTAAATTCTTCTAATAAACATAAAATGCTACCAATACCTGTTTGTAAAATTCCAAAAGAGTATATTTGAAAAGTGAAAAAACTTAAAGTTTTAGTTATTGATAAAAGCCCAATTATTTTTTTTGGATTAAAGTCTATTTTTAAAAATTCATCATTTTTTGAGATATCAATGAATGTTGAAAAACTTGAAGATTTAAATGATATTTTAGATCACTTTAAAATTGACCTAATCATATCTGAAATAAATTTTAAAAATGGAAATATTTATGAACTTCTAAAAAGATTTAAAAAAAATAAAATTGATATTCCATTAGTGGTTTTTACATCAAAATCTAATGAGAAAAAATCGGTCAAACTGCTTAAAGATGGTTGCTCAGGTTTTATAACAAAGGATTTAAGAAAAAAGTTCATAATAAAATCTCTTCAAGAAATTGCTTTTTCAAAATATGACTCTAAGGAATTAAATAAATTTACTAGATTAAAAAATAGATTTAATTATGATTATAATATTGAAAAACTGAATAGCCTCTCTAAAAGAGAATTACAAGTTTTGAAATTATTCTTTAGAGGAAAAAGAAACATAGAAATATCAAAAAGGCTTGAAATTAATCAAAAAACTGTAAATACATATGTAACAAGAGTTATGAAAAAGTTAGAAGTGAACTCTAAAACTGACTTATATTTACTTGCAAAAAATCATATTAAACAACCCTATTAAGCTTTGCAGAAAGAATTTTTTTAAGCCTGTAGTAACTCATAACCTCCTCTAAAACCTCATCCTTTTTACCTCCTTTTTGAATCTCTTGTAGCTCAGTAATCTTTTTATCAATTAGGTATCTCCTTAAATTTAAAATTGTTTCGTTAACGAGTTGACTTAATTCACTACCGATTTTTTTTACATATATGTTTTTTCTTTCCCAATCATGTAATTGGTACTTATCGTCGTTAATTAAAATTTCAGAAACAATTTTGCTAGAGTCTAAGTCTAAGTCATTAATAAAATTATCAATTGAAATAGACTTTTCGTCATGAAAACTTTGGATTAACTTATTGTATATATTTTTAAATGGAAGATGTGTAAATTTTATTTCATCTTGTTGAAGATCTAGGTATATTTTTTCAAAGACTTTAGTCCTTATTTCTTTCTTAGTTTCAACTATATTACCATCATCACTTTTACTTAATATTATATCCTCAAAAAGAATCTCTTCAGCACCATATTTGAGTAAAATACTAATAATCTGTCTTTCAAGTTGAAAAATATAGGACGATGAATCTTTCTTTTCTTTATTTTGGACTTTTGTAATTTTATTTTTTGAGAGTTCTTTGGATTTTCTTGTATACCTTTTCTTTAAATCAAGATTTCTAATGGTTTTAAATAAAGAAGATTCATCAACTTCAAGTGTATTTGACAATTTTTTAATATAAATTTCTTGCTTAATAATATCACGAATTAAGGAAATTGATTTTAAAATTTCTCTAACTAAAATTGCCTTCTTATCTCCATCTTGAATTGACTCTTTATTAGAATTTATCTTAAAATCTATAAAGTCTTTTGATTCTTTATTTATGTATTCCAACACAACATCTTTTTTACTTTTTTTAACAAAACTATCTGGATCTTCTCCATCTGGCAAGGAGCATACTTTGACGTTCATATCTTGCTCTAATATCATATCAATACTTCTGTGAGCAGCAGAAATTCCAGCGTTGTCACTATCAAATATTATAATAATATTTGATGTCAATCTTTTAATTAAAATAATTTGATCCCTTGTTAATGATGTCCCTGAAGATGCTAAAACATTTTTAATTCCATTTTGATGTAGTTGAACAACATCCATATACCCTTCAACTAATAAACACAAATCATCTTTTACGATAAATTGTTTTGACTCATAAATGCCATATAAAATTTTACTTTTATTGTAGATTTTACTTTCAGGAGAGTTTATATATTTCGCAATTTTTTTACTTGAGTCAGTTATTCTACCACCAAAACCTAATATTCTTCCTGATATACTTTTTATAGGGAAAATAATTCTCCCTCTAAACCTGTCAATTTTATTTTCACTATCAATTACTAAGCCAGTTTCAACTAGATATTCCTCAGAGAAACCGTCCTTTATTGCACTCTTATAGAACTCATTTTTAATATTATTACTATAGCCTATTGAGAAATTTTCAATTGTATTTTTGGAAAGACCACGTTTTATAAAATATTCGCTAACATTTTTGTTTCCATTTAGGTTCTTTATAAAAAAATCAACAGCATATTTATTAATTATGTATAATGATTCTTTATCGTTTCTGTCCTGAGTGTCCTCATTACTTGACTTTGTTTCTTCAATCTCGATATTGTATTTGTTTGCCAAGTATTTAATAGACTCAGGATAGTTGAATTGCTCATGTTCCATTAAAAACGCAACAACATTTCCGCCTTTTCCTGAGCTGAAGTCCTTCCATATTTGTTTTGATGGTGAAACAATAAAACTTGGTGTTTTTTCATCTGTGAACGGACTTAGACCTTTAAAATTAGCACCTGATTTTTTTAAGGCAATAAAATCAGAAATTACCTCCTCAACTCTTGAAAATTCAAAAACTTTGTCAATTGTACTTTTACTTATCAAACTATAATAATTTGTTTCAATATAGCAAATTAAAATTTTCTCTCAATTATATATTCTAATAGAATTTCGATTGATTCCCTTGACTTATTATCTGGGAATTTTTTTAATAAAAGTTTAGCTTTATTTTGATATTCAATCATCTTTTGTTCAGAATATTCAAAACCACCATATTTAACTATAAAATCATTGACTTTATTCTTTTGATATTTAGAATATTTCTTTTTTTTAAAAATTGATTTAATAACTTTTTTATCAGAAGAACTAGATTTTTCAATTGAATATATTAGAGGAAGAGTTATCTTTTGATTCTTTATATCTGATTTTGTAGGTTTACCGATTTTTTTTGTAGTGTAATCAAAAAGATCATCCTTAATTTGAAATATAATCCCCAAATAATTTCCAAATTTTTTTATATCATCCAAATTTGATTGGTTTGATGAAATTGAACCAACTGCACAACAACATGAAAAAAGTGAGGCAGTCTTTTTTGAGATTAAATAAATGTACTCTTCTTCCGATAAATTAAAATTTCTAGACTTTTGAATCTGTAGTAATTCTCCCTCAGAGATCTCCTTTGTAGTCAAAGAAATTTCATTTAGCAAATCATAGTCTTTATTTTCAGTGGATATCAGTAAAGCTTTTGATAAAAAAAAATCACCTACAAGAACAGAAACCTTATTTTTCCATTGAGCATTAATTGATAAAAAATTTCTTCTGACATTACTTTCATCAACAACATCATCATGAATTAATGATGCAGTATGAATTAGCTCAACAAGAGTAGCTGCCCTATATGATTTTTCAGTAACCTGTTCAGAAAACATTTTTGCAAAAAGGAAAACTAAAATCGGGCGAATTTGCTTACCTTTTCTATTAATTACATATCTAAGTATTAGATTAAGTAACTTAACTTTGGAAGAGATAGAATTAAAAAACTGTTTTTCAAAGACATTGAGTTCTTGAATAATTGGTGCTTTTATTTTAGATAAAGTTTTCAAATTTTTACTATATAATCATCATTGCATCTCCATATGAAGAGAAACTATAATTTTTCTTCATAGCTTCTTTGTAGGCTTTTAAAACAAAGTCTTTACCTCCAAAAGCTGAAACCATCATTAGTAGAGTTGACTTCGGAGCATGGAAATTAGTAATCATTGAGTTGGCAATTGAAAAGTCAAATGGAGGATATATAAATTTGTGTGTCCATCCTTCATAGGCATTTAGAGTACCAAAAGATGAAACGGAACTTTCTAAACCTCTCATCACAGTTGTTCCTACAGCACATATTTTCTTATTATTTTTTAGTGCACTATTTATTATATCAGCAGAATGTTGATTAATCTTTAACTCCTCAGAATCCATTTTATGTTTAGAAAGGTCCTCTACATCTACAGGACTAAATGTACCAAGCCCAATGTGCAATGTTATTTCGGGAAGAAGTATTCCTTTTATCTCTAATTTTTTCAATAGGTGTTTAGAGAAATGAAGGCCCGCAGTTGGAGCAGCAACAGCTCCTTCATTTTTTGCATAAATTGTTTGAAATCTTTCTCTATCAAGAGACTCTACTGGTCTATTTATATATTTTGGTAAAGGTGTTTCACCTAGTTCCTGAAGTTTATTTCTAAATTCTTCATATGACCCATCAAAAAGAAATCTTAATGTTCTACCCCTAGAGGTAGTATTATCAATAACCTCTGCAACTAGAGTTTCATCTTCGCCAAAATAAAGTTTATTACCAATCCTAATTTTTCTTGCAGGGTCAACTAACACATCCCACAATCTCTGATCTTTATTTAACTCTCTTAGTAAAAAAACCTCAATTCTTGCTCCAGTCTTTTCTTTATTACCATATAATCTTGCAGGAAAAACTTTTGTATTGTTAAGCACAAAAACATCTCCTTCATCAAAATAGTCAATAACATCTTTAAATACAAGGTGTTGAATGGTTTGATCATTCCTATTTAGAAGCATTAATTTGCATTCATCTCTCTCTTCAGAAGGGTATTGCGCAAAATATTTGTTGGGAAGTCTATAATCAAAATCAGATAATTTCATAATTTATTTTTAATGGGCAAATATAACCTTCTGAAATACCGAAAGTCAAGTATTTATCTAATTTTTTTCAATTATGTCAAAGCCAAGTGATTTCAGATCACTCCAAAAATTTCTGTAAGATTTAGTTACAACGTCCGGTTTTACAATTTTAATAGGAGTTATTAAAGATAGTGGTGCAAAAGACATAGCCATTCTGTGGTCATCATATGTTTCAATAATTACATTGGGTTTTAATTGTGAATTGTTAACCAACTTTATGGAATCTTCACTTATTGAAACTCTATCAACATGAAATTTTTCTATTTCATTCTTTAATGCAGATAATCTGTCAGTCTCTTTGATTTTCAGTGTGTGTAGTCCACTTAAATTACAATTCACACCAAGCCCTAGGCAGGTTACAATAATTGTTTGCGCAATGTCAGGATTATCTCGAAGATCAACAGAAATATTCTTTGGTAGCCTGATCGGAATTTTTCGTAATACGATTTTATTATCATTATAGATTGTCTCTACACCGAGTTTTTCATAAAGTTTGACAATGTTTGAATCCCCTTGTATACTATTTTCAAAAAATGATGATAGTGTAATTTTAGCATCACTTGACATTGCAACTAAACTATAAAAATAAGATGCTGAGCTCCAATCAGATTCAACATATTGATCTGTTATAGTATTTGATTTAATTGGATCTATTGTGATACTTTCTTCTTCAATTTTAACAATCCCTCCAAGTCTCTCAATAATTTTTTTTGTCATAATAATATAGGGCAGTGAAGTAGTCTCTGTAGATAAATTAATTTTTAATCCATTTTCAAAAGATGAGCCTAACATAATTAAAGAAGATATGTATTGAGAGCTAACGTTTGCAGGTAAACTTATAGCATTTCCAACTAATCTTTTTCCATTAATTTTAATTGGAGGAAAACCGTGATTTTCTAGAAACTTAATATCACCACCTAACTCGTTTAAGGCATTAACTAGTATTTCTATTGGCCTCTTTTTCATCCTCTCTGAACCTGTTAAAATCTTTGAAGAACCATCTTTAGTGGAAAAAAATGAAGTGAGAAATCTCATTGCAGTTCCAGCATGCCCAATGTTGATCTCACTTTCTGTAGATTCAAGTGCTAAACTCATTGCTTGAGTATCTTCGGAATCTGAAATATTAATAATGTTAAAAAAAGATGTGTAAGCTCTTAAAATTAATAATCTGTTAGATTCACTTTTAGAGCCACTAATATTAATTTCTCCTGATACATTTCTATTTTTTTTTGAAATTTGTAACACTACTTTAATTTATGGTTTGACTTATGCCTGTGTTTATCTCGATTTGTCTTTTTAATTAAATTATCATAAAATGATTTATCTAAATCTATACCTGTTTGATTTGCAATACAAATTAGCACAAATAAAACGTCAGATAGTTCATCAGCTAAACTTTTAGTATTGTCACTTTCTTTGGAGCTTTGTTCACCGTATTTTCTTGCTATTATTCTGGCTACCTCTCCAACTTCCTCAGATAGAATAGCCATATTAGTAAGTTCATTAAAGTATCTAACACCATGTTCATTAATCCAATTATCAACTTCTTTTTGAGCATTTTTAATATCCATAATTTTTATTTATTTAATGTTTTCCATAATTTTTCTTTTAACTCTGTTATACCGTGTGATGATATAGATGATACTATTTCAAAAGGTATTGATTCAAATTCTTTTTTTATAATTTTTTTAAACTCTTCAAAAAGTTCTTTATCTAATAAATCACATTTGGTAAAACATACAATAAAATCTTTATCAACTAACTCAGGGTTATATCTTATCAACTCCTGTTTTAATATATCAAAATCACTATTTAAGTTAGAGGTATCAACAGGAATTACATAAAGTAAAATAGAATTTCTTTCAATGTGTCTCAAAAAATAGTGACCGAGTCCTTTACCCTCACTAGCTCCTTTAATTATTCCTGGGATATCAGCCATTATAAATGACCTGTAATCTGACATTGAGACAATACCTAAATTAGGTTTTAAGGTTGTAAATTCATAATCAGCAATTTTGGGTTTTGCATCAGATAGAACTGATAATAAGGTTGACTTACCCGCATTTGGAAATCCAACAAGACCTACATCTGCAAGAAGTTTTAGTTCCAAAGTTATATTAAGTTCTTCTCCTGGAAGACCATCCTGAGAATATCTGGGAGTTTGATTAGTAGGGGTTTTGAAATGAAAATTTCCAAGACCTCCTTTTCCCCCTTTCAAGATTACAATTTCCTTATTTTCTTCATTAACCTCAAATAACACCTCATCAGTATTTGTGTTTTTAATTACAGTCCCAAGAGGCACATCAACTTTAATATTTTTACCATTTAATCCTGATTTTTTTGACCCACTACCATCTCCTCCATTTCCTGCTTTAAAATGTCTTTTAAATCTAAAACTTTGCAGTGTCCAAAGATTACTATTACCTCTCACTATAATATCACCGCCTTTTCCACCATCTCCTCCATCTGGTCCACCTTTTGGGACAAATTTTTCTCTCCTTAGATGAGTAGATCCTTTTCCTCCCTTACCAGAGATTACCGTAAGTTTAACATAATCAACAAAATTATCAACTATCATATTCCTATATTAGACTCTCAATTAGAGAGTTTAGTCTTGATTTTATATCATCGACTGAGCCCTTACCATTAACAGTGTAAAACTTTCCTTGAACATTATAAAAATTAATGAGTGTAGATGTTTTAGTATTATACTCGTTAAATCTATTTTTAATTTTTTCTATATCTTGATCATCAGACCTATTAGTAGTTTTACCTCGATCTAATAATCTTGAAATTAACTCATCCTCATTTACATCTAATGCTATAGTTGCATTAATTTTTAAATTAATTGAATTTAAAAAATTATCAAGAGACTTTGCTTGATTAAGGGTTCTGGGGAATCCATCAAAAATATACCCTTTCACATCTTTATTTAATAGGACCTCATTCTCAAGCATTTTGATTGTTACTGAATCAGGAACTAAATCTCCATTATCTAAGTAGGATTTAGCTTCAATACCTAAATCAGTCTTATTAGTAATATTTTTTCTAAATAAATCTCCAGTTGAAATATGATACAATTCATATTTTTCCTTTAAAAAATTTGCTTGAGTTCCTTTACCAGATCCTGGTTTTCCAAAAATGATCATATTAAACATATTAACAAAGATATTTAAAATGTTTCGTATTCTTTACCGTGTTTAAAGTAATGCTTATTTTTGCAAAATGTTTACTGAAAAAAAGATAATTGGAATATTAGGAGGTGGGCAACTTGGAAAGATGGTTTTGGATGTTTCAAATAAATGGGGACTAGATGTATATGTGCTAGATCCATACGTAAATTGCCCATCAAGAAACCTTTGCAAGAAATTTTTTAATGGTGATTTGATGGATTATGAAACAGTTGTTGAGTTTGGTAAACATGCTGATATAATAACAATTGAAATTGAAAATGTTAACGTTGATGCATTAAGATATTTAGAATCAATCGGAAAAAATGTCTTTCCACAACCTAGTGTGATTGAAATTATTCAAGATAAATCCATTCAAAAAAAGTTCTACAAAGACAATGATATTCCAACATCATCTTTTAAAGTATTATCTGGAATTGACCAGATTAAAAATAAAATAACTAAGGGTGAAATATCTTTTCCTTTTATTTGGAAAGCGTCAAAGATGGGTTATGATGGATATGGAGTAAAAAAAATAATTGACAATAAGGACCTAGAAGAAATAAGTAACTGTCACTGTATAATTGAAGAGTTAGTTGATATAAAAAAAGAACTATCAGTTATGGTTGGTTCAAGGGAATCAGGAGAAAGAGTAGTTTATCCAGCAGTTGAAATGGAATTTAATAAAAAATCTAATCAAGTTGAATATGTAATATCTCCTGCTCAAATTGACCACAATATTAAATCTACGGCTGAAGATCTTGCTCATAAGGTTTCTGAAAAATTTAATCTTACTGGAATTTTAGCAGTAGAAATGTTTTTAACAAATGAAAATGAGTTATTAGTTAACGAGGTAGCTCCAAGACCCCATAATAGTTATCACTTTTCAATAGAGGGTTCTTATACAAGTCAATTTGAACAATTTCTTAGAACAATCTTGGATCTACCTCTTGGAAGCACCAAAATTCTAGAAAATTCTGTAATGCTAAATCTTGTTGGTGATAGTGATTCAAAAGGAAAAGTAGCTTATAAAAATTTTGACCAAATTATTGGAATAGAAGGAGTTAATCCTCATATTTATGGTAAATTTGAATCAAGGCCTAATAGGAAAATGGGGCATATAACAATTATTAATAAAGATTTGAAAATTGCAAAAAAAATAGCTAGAGAGGTCAAAGAGACAGTAATAATAACATCAAGAAAATGAGTCAAGTAGCAATTATAATGGGTAGTAAATCTGACTTCAATATTATGAAGGAGGCGATAGATGTATTAGAATTATTTGGCATAGAAACTGAGTATGATATAGTATCTGCTCACAGGACACCCAAAAAGATGATTGAATATGCAACAAATGCAAAGAAAAATGGTATTAAAGTTATTATAGCTGGTGCGGGTGGTGCTGCTCACCTTCCAGGAATGGTTGCCTCAATTACAAGTCTTCCTGTTATCGGGGTTCCTATTAAATCTAGAAACTCAATTGATGGTTGGGATTCAATTTTATCAATCCTTCAAATGCCTGGAGGAGTTCCTGTAGCGACAGTAGCTCTTAATGGTTCAAAAAATGCT
>MDTG01420479.1_pt1 | contig 38859 bp, 32 predicted proteins | sample 811421 | NCBI WGS metagenome assembly MDTG01 (sample SAMN05326645, study PRJNA326480) | marine metagenome | isolation source: seawater | place: Pacific Ocean: South East | collected 2011 | reverse complement strand
TTCCCCGGGTTGGGACGGGACCTATAACGGCAGCCCGCTGCCCTCCGGGGACTACTGGTTCAGTGTGGAGTACCTCGAGCCAGGGGTGCCCGCAGAGGATGGCGGCATCGGCGAACCTAGGCCTACGACCTTCAAGAACCATTTTACAATGAAAAGGTAGTTCCAAAGGAGAGAAAAGAATAAAAGAAGCCCCCTGAAAACAGTTCAGGGGGCTTCTCTTATTACAGTTGTCAAGGATTTTTTAAAACAGGATGGTTTCAAGATCGATAAATGAATACATATATAAAAGCCATAATAAAAAATTCTTGTTATATCACTTAGTTTTTATGTTGAAGTAAAGTAAAGATATTTTGATATAGGATGTGGAAGAAATGTTGGAAGAGAATTTTAGGATGCTAAAAGTTTGATTTTATAAAACATAGCATATTCTTTATTCTCTACTCTAAAGTATTTCTATCGTATGGATAATTTAGATGGTTTAGAACTCTAAAAAGTTTAAAAGCCAGAGAGATGATGTTTTGATTGTATCTAGAAATAGAAACTAAATTACTGGACAGGGATTAGGTCAAGTATATTTTTGCTAGTAAAGATGTAGTTCGAAAATATGTAGAATGCCAAGGGAAAGGAAAAACACGATAAAGAATTATATTCAGGAAAGTTTAAGATTTTTTGATAGCTCTTGGGTTTTTTTATGAGGTTATAATTAGAGCAAATAATATTCATTTTCCTAAATATTATTGTTTTAAGTGTAGAATAATCTCTTCTGAAATTAAATATCCATCAGCACTCATTCCTTCAATGTAAAGTGTGGTGTTTTCAGTTAAAGTATTAGGAATTTTAAAGGTAATTTCAGGATTTATTTTATCTAATGTAATCGAGGGTTGCCAGTCTATTACTCCATATTTTTTAAATAAATTAGTGTTGTATGATGAATATTTAGGTTGATAAAATTTCTTGTTTTTAGAAAAACCATTATTGGTGATATACTCAAAGAAATTTTTGTTTTTTGATTTTGCGTTTTTATAATCAGTTTTTGTGATTATTTCAATAACTCCATTGCCGCCAAATACTCCGTATCCTATTCCAGATTTATTAATGCTTATGCTTTCTACTTGAGAGGTTAATAAGTTATAAATCATAACTGTATTGCCCTCTAATGGAACTCCATCTAGTATAACCCTAGTTTGTCGAGAGCCATTAATAGTAGCAGCTCTTCTTGACTTAATGATTACATCACCCATCGTACGCCTAACCTCAAAGTTTTGGTTTGCTATATAGTCTGTAATATAATGATATTGTGTAGCCATTTGTTCATCTACTAGCGTAACATCAGAAAAGCCCGAATGACGATGATCTATCTCTTGCTTTTTCTTTGCTTTTATGACAACGGTATCTAATGCTTCTGTACTTTGAATAAAAGTTTTAAAATCTATGGGGAGGAATTTATCTTGATTAGTGTTTACTATTGTTTTTTTTGAATTATAAAATGAAGATTCTTTTTTAAAAGGTAAAACAGAAAGAGCATAAGAACTTTTCTTGATCTTGTTTAAATTTTTGTTGAATAGTCCTAAATATACTTTGGAACTATCTTTTAAAAAGAGATGATTTAGTGAAAAATTAGTTGAATCTTTTAGTTCTAATATTTCCAGTAAATTAGAAGTTTTTGAGGTAATGAAAAGTCGATGCTCAGATTTTGAATCATCAAGAAGCTTTCCTGATAAAGTAAAGCCAATCTCGTTTTGAAAATTTTCTGTTGGTTTGAAATTAAAAATATTTTTCCAATTATAACTACTCCAACCTTGTGTTAAAAGAAGTAAGTCTAAATCAAATAATCTTTTTCTCTCATTGGCATCTGTAAAATAGTAACTTCCTTCTTCAATAGTAGAGGAAATATATGGTTTGAGAAAAAATGAAGATAAAATATTGTGAGAAGGAGTATAGGATTTGTTATTAGTGGGTAAAGTTGAAATACTTATTCTTTGAAGACTATCTATTTTTTCTTGCGAATGAATTTTAATCACTAAACTATCTATTAAATTATCTGATATTTCAGCAGTAACGGATTTTCTTTTAATGTTTATTGGATTAAAAATAAGTCGTTCTAGAATTGGTTGGAAATTTTCATTAAAGACGGTGATAATATTTATGCCAGGGAAAAGATCTTCCCTCTTTATGATGGTGTTGTAAGTAGTGGAATGATTGAAATTTAATTGAATGCCTTTTATGTTTTGGTTTTGTGTAATGGTCAAGAAAAAGTTTTTATGACTAATTTTTGATAAAGATTCCTCATTGGTTTCTAAACAAAGCGCTAATTGATCTGTAAGGAAATTATTTGCTTTCAAGATCAAACCTTTCGGTTCAGGTTTTGGTAAGCTTTGTAGTATAGTATCACCGTATTCAGTTTTGAGTTGAATTTTATAAGTTTCAGATACTTTAGGGTTAATAATAAATTTGGAAATACCGAATTTGTTGGATTTAAATGAATTTATCTTCTCTTTGTTACTATTTAAAACCTGAGCATCATAAAAGAAAACTCCTTTACCGTTTTGATCTATCAGTTTTACTCCAACATTATTAGAAACATTCGCCAGCAGATGGCCACTCTCCGGTAAAAACTGAAGGTCATATTTTATGTTTTCTTTTTCGTTGCTTTTTTCTTGTAGGTTTCCTAATAGTTGAAAATTTTCAGAGAAAGTTAAGTCTTCCCTGAAGTTATTCATATAATTAGTACTTGCTTGAATATAATAGGACCCTGGAGATAATTTTTTTTCACTTAAGTTAAAATATCCATTGCCAAAGCCATGATTAATAAAAATTGTTTTGTAATCTATTTGTTGACCATCTTCATTAAATAAGGCAACATTTAAATTAGTAGTAGTTGCATTAGGTAAGTTTGTTCTTAAATCGTAAACATAAGCAGAAAACCAAATGTTTTCTTTTGGGGCTATCTTAGTTTTGTTTAAATGAAGATGAACGTATTCTCTATTAAGTTGAAAATAATTAGTATAGGTGTATTGAAGAGCTGGTATGGAAGTAACTTGAGCATAAACCGAAGAAAGGCTTATGCTCATTAAATATAATACAGTAAATATTTTTTTCATTATAAGTCTGGACTATTCGTCACAGCACTTCGGTCTATTTTCTTAACTAAACCTTGTAAAACTTTACCAGGACCAATTTCTGTAAATGAAGTCGCTCCATCTTTAATCATGTTTTGTACACTTTGTGTCCATTTTACCGGTGCTGTGAGCTGAAATATTAAATTTTCTTTTATCTCATCAGGATTAGTTACGCTAAAAGTACTAACGTTCTGGTATATTGGGCAAATTGGAGTGTTAAATTTTGTTTCTTCAATAGCTTTAGCAAGTTCCTCTCTAGCAGGTTCCATTAATGGAGAATGAAAAGCGCCACCAACAGGCAATACTAAAGCTCTTTTTGCTCCTTTTTCTTTTAAAGCTTCACAAGCATTTTCAATAGCTTTTACTTCACCTGAAATTACTAATTGCCCTGGACAATTGTAATTGGCAGCAACCACGATACCCTCAATTTCAGCACATACAGCTTCCACTAATTCATCTTCCAAGCCTAAGACTGCTGCCATGGTAGAAGGCTTTAATTCGCAAGCTTTCTGCATGGCTTCTGCACGTTTAGAAACTAATTTTAGTGCATCTTCAAACTCTAGAGTTTTATTGGCTACTAAAGCAGAAAATTCCCCTAAAGAATGTCCAGCTACCATATCTGGTTGAGACTCTTCGCCTAATACATGATTTAAAATTACAGAATGTAAAAATACGGCTGGTTGCGTAACATTGGTTTGTTTGAGTTGTTCAGCAGTACCTTCAAACATAATATCGGTAATATTGAATCCTAGGACTTGGTTGGCTTTTTCAAACATTTTTTGTGCTTCCGGGAAGTTTTCGTATAAACTTAACCCCATTCCGGTAATTTGAGCTCCTTGTCCAGGAAAAACGTATGCTTTCATAATATTTTTAATTTTCTTTAAAACAAATGTAATATAAAAAAGACCTAATAGGAAAAATCTTCACTATTAGGTCTTTTAGGCAATAAACAGGATTATTTATACAGATAGTTTTCCTTTTTCTCCAACATCGGCTTTTTTGCCGGTAACAGCACCAACTCCCATCTTGAATAGGCTTACTAATTTATTGCTTTTCGTATCCCAATAATAAGCTTCTTTAGGGGTGATTTTAAGAGCTGTTAAATTAGGATCGTTCGTGCCATCAAACCAATTATCTGAAATCGATGAATACAACTCTTCAAGAATTGATTGTTCTACTACAATTTCTGCTTCTGCAAAAACGCTCAAAAATTTCTTTGAAGATGGATCGCTATACAAAAGCTGAACTTCCTTGTTTTTAGCGATATTTTGATTATGGTCACTATCGCCTGGACTTAAAAACCAAATATCACCGTGCATATCGATTTTCTTTTGGGTCATCGGTACGGCTTGTAATGGACTTTTGCCCAACGCGGTTACCATCATGGAAGTTTTAATCTCTTCGGTAAGTTCTTTAATCTTTTTCTTTGCTTCCTCGTTATACTTATTTTCTGTACTCATGTTTTTTCTTTTAAAAGTACGGGTTATTCTGTTTAACAGTAGTCAATAAACTATTAAAAATAAAGATTTTGCTGTTAATAAGTGTGAAAAGACCTTAACTGAATTTTTTTAGAATACTCTCTACGGAAGCTAAATAACCGCTGCCAAATAAATTTAAATGAACCAATAAGTAATAGAGTTGCCAAAGGGGAATGCGTTCATTCCAATTATTTTCTAATGGAAAAACTTCCTCGTAAACTTGAAATACTTCTGCAGAAAAACCTCCGAATAGTTTCATCATTGCTAGATCCATTTCTCGTGGAGCAAAACATACTGCAGGATCTATTAAAGCAGGATCACCGTAATTGTCAACCAAATAATTACCATTCCATAAATCACCGTGAATAAGACTTGGCTTTTCCTTGGGAATAATTTCACTAATAGTTTTATAAAACTGTTCTAGATTTTTAAAGCTAAATCCGTTTTTTGCGGCTAATTGAAACTGTGGTTGTAGCCGTTTTTCTATATAAAATTCGGCAGCATCAGTAATTTTACAGCTATTGTATTGCGGTAAACTCCCAATATAATTGTCTTTTTCTAACCCAAAAGTCTTTTGAGTAACCCGATGTTGTTTGGCTAAACCTTCTCCAAATTTCGACCAAAAATCCTCTTTTCTTGGTGTGGATGGTAAATATTCAAGAACAAGATAAGCTTCATTTTTAATAGTTCCATGACTAAAAACTTTGGGAATTCTCAAAGCTTTTGAAGACTTCAATTTTTGTAATCCCAAGGCTTCTTTTTCAAACATGTTCGGGAAGCTATCTGCTTTATTCAATTTAACTACTAATTTTTGTTGATTAGTGGTTAATAGATAGGTTTCGTTAATATCCCCACCAGATAAAGCTGAAGCATTTTTTAATTGAAAGTTTTCTTTTGTAGCTATTTGTTGAAGTATTTCCGGTAAAATAGAGCTTATTTTTTACGTTCGTAAGTTAAGTAAGAGAAAGCATAGTTGTGCTTTTCATCTTTTTCATGAAACTCTTCATGGACTAATTCCCAATCGTTCATATCTAATTCAGGGAAATAAGTATCGGCTTCAAACTCACCGTGTACGCGGGTAAGTTCAATTTTATCGGCGTAAGATAAACTCTGTTTATAAATTTCTCCACCACCAATAATAAAAGGCTGCTCGTCTTTACTAGCAAAAGCCAAAGCATCTTTTAGATTATGGACGACTATGCAATTTTCGTTATCATAATCTTGTTGACGGGTAATAACTACGTGCGTTCGGTTAGGTAAAGGTTGAGGGAAAGACTCAAAGGTTTTTCTTCCCATAATAATATGATGACCGGTCGTTAATTTTTTAAAGCGTTTAAAGTCGTCCGGCAAATGCCAAACCAAATCGTTGTCTTTGCCCAAGGCGTTATTTTCTGCTGCAGCAGCAATAATTGTAAGCATTCTTATGCGTTTAAAGTAGGGTTATTGTCTGGGTTAGATTTAGGAAGTGGATGTTCTTTTTCAACTCGTTGTTGGAGTTCAGCAATTTTCTTTTTTTGCTTTTCGACTAAGCGCTCCATCTGTTGGTTTTCCCATTCTTTTCCCATTAATTTATTCACGAAAAATACATTGATAGCGTGAATTAACAGTAAAAAGAACCACAATAAAATAGCCCAAACAAACCAATCGGTACCAAAAGGTTTGAATTCTTTTCCAAAGTCAAGAGCTACATTTAGGATAATAAATAAAATTGAACCTGCAATAAAAATAACAAAATGAGTGGTTAAGCGCTTTTTTTGCTTAATCCTACGTTGAGCGTTCTCAAAAAGTTCGCGTTGTTCACTGTCTATTTTTCCTGATTTTTTTTCTGCTGAAGCCATATTATTGTAACTTAGTTGTGTACCAAATTAAAGATTTTTAGCCAAAAATTTTTTTAGCTTATGAAGAATTTAAGAAATGAATTCCCTATGATGGGGCAATATACTTATTTAAATACTGCCGCGACCGGATTACTTTCAGAAACTGTTTTTGATTACCGACAAGATCAAAATTTAGATATGCTCACTCAAGCCAGCATATTTAGAGATGAAAAATCAAATTTGTATGCCGAAGTTCGTGAAGCTTTAGCCGAATTTTATAAAGCTGAAGCCAATAAAATAGCCTTAATGCCTAGTTTTTCTTTTGGTTTTAATGCGCTTTTAGAAGGCTTACCAGCTAAATCAAAAGTTTTATTGCTGAAAGGCGATTACCCATCAATCAATTTACCGGTGGAAGCGAGGGATTTTGAAGTTTGTTATGCTGAAATTGACGAAAATTTGGAAATGAATGTAAGCGCCGCTGTAAAAGAACACCAACCTGATGTGTTTGTCTTTAGTGTTGTGCAATATATTAGCGGAATTAAAATTGATCTAGATTTTTTAAAAGAGCTAAAAAAGGAGAATCCTAACTTATTGATTGTGGGTGATGGAACTCAGTTTTGTGGTACAGAAATCTTTAACTTTCAAGAATCAGGAATTGATGTGTTTGGTGCAAGTGCTTACAAATGGCTTAACGCAGGGTTTGGAAATGCTTTTTTCTTATTTAAAGAGGAAGTAGCCGAGCGTGTTTACCCGAAGGCCGTTGGTTTTGGTTCAAACATCGGTAAATACAAACAAGAAGAAAATGCGTTTATCGGTAAGTTTGAACCGGGACATTTAGATACTTCGAATATTGGAAGCATAAAAGCTGCGTTACAATTGCAGGAAAAAATTGGAGTTGAAGAAATTGAAAGACAAGTAAAAGAGTTGAAAATTTTAGCGAAAGCAGAATTTGAAAAGCTCAATTTACTAGAAGAAAAAGTAGCCAAGCGAAAAGATCATTCTTCCCTTTTTAATATTAAAGGTACTACAGAATTATTCAACTTTTTAAATAATAGGGGAGTGGTTTGTTCTCAAAGAGGTGAGGGGATTCGAGTAAGTTTTCATTATTATAATACTGAAGAAGATTTGGAGCAATTAGTAAGTTTGGTCAAGAATTTTGGAGGTTGAAATTGGTATAGACCCAGACTGATAAAAAAATCTTTAAATCTGAATTTATTGATCGAGTTTGAAAATTCTATTTCAGAATCTCATCATAATTTTGGTACAGCTTGATGAGATTCTGAGTCAAGCCCACCTGCCGGACGGTCAGGCTCAGAATCAAGAAAATAGGTAACTAACGTCACCCTGAATTTAGTTCAGGGTCACATCCATCCTGCTGATTTTTTTACTTCTTTTCAAAAATATAGTTTTTATAAAAACAATCTTCGTCGCAGAAGAATTCCGTCATTTTTAAACCAGCTTGGTTGGCTAACCATTCTACCACATCATCATCGTATTTCTGTGAAATTTCAGTATGAATAGTTTCCCATTGCTTAAAATTAATTTCAAGATTTAAAGCATTGATGTTTACTTTTTGTTCTTCTAAACTTACCAGAAAACTCTTGGCCGTTCCTGTTTCAGGATTGTAAGTTTCCCAATGCTTGAATTTATCAATATCAAAATTCGCATCTAATTCATTATTAATTCGTTCCAATAAATTCTTATTGAATGCTTCGGTAATGCCGGTTGGGTCGTTATAGGCATCTAAAATGGTTTGTGGGTTCTTCTTTTGGTCAAAACCCATAAAAAGCATATCACCCGGATTCATCGCTTTTTGAATATTCATTAAAAAGTCAATGGCTTTATCGTGGGGTAAATTTCCTATGTTAGAACCTAAAACCATTATTATTTTTTTTCTTGAATTATAGTTGGCAAGGTCTTTTAAAACATTAAAATAAGTTCCTTGTAAAGTCTCTACATTTACCTTCGGAATTTCTTTAGTCAAGGAAGATTCTAGATCATCTAAAATATTCTGACTAATATCAATAGGTAAATACTTAAAATCGATATTATTTTCAGTAAGGTATTTTAAAAGAATTTTTGTTTTCTTACCATCACCGGCACCTAATTCAATTAAATCGAACCCTTTTTTATCTTTAAAATAATCGCTTAGTGCTGCTTTGTGTTTTTCAAGAATATTGAACTCACAATTGGTAAGGTAATATTCAGGCAAATTCATGATAGTTTGAAAAAGCTTATCTCCTTTTTTATCGTAAATGTATTTGGATGATAAATATTTGGGGAATGCAGTTAAGCCTTCCTGTACTTCTAAAGCGAATTCAGAAGTGGGTTTTATTTCGGTTTGTTTTTCCATATTTTTTTTATTGGGCTAACCTTATTCCGGTAAATTGCCATCTTAAATTGGGATGAAAGAAATTGCGGTACGTACAGCGGGTGTGTTTAGGTGAAGTGGCTACAGAACCACCGCGAAGCACTTTTTGGTTGACCATGAATTTTCCATTGTATTCCCCTAAGGCCCCTTCTGGTTTTTGATAATTGGGATAGGGAGAATAAGCACTTTCTGTCCATTCCCAACGTTGTCCCCAGTCAAATTTTTCTTGAGCGATCTCCCATTCTGCTTCGGTAGGCAAACGCATATCTTTCCATTGGGCAAAAGCAAAAGCTTCATAATAAGAAATGTGAGCTAAAGGAGCTTCAGGGGCTAAAGGTTTTAATCCACTTAATGTGTATTGATACCAAGAACCATCGATAAGATGCCAATATTGTGGGGCTTTTATTTTTTCTGTAGTAATCCAATCCCAAGCTTCTGCATGCCACAATAAAACGTCTTGGTACCCACCGGCTTCCATAAACTCTAAATATTCTTCGTTGGTGACTAATTTATTAGAAATGAAAAATTCATTTAGGTAAACTTTATGTCTTCCTTTTTCATTATCGTAACAAAACTCTCCATCTTCGGGTTTTCCTATTTCATAAACGCCTTCTTCTATACTTAGCCACTTATGGGAGTGATTTTCAATTTTACTTTCATTAAAGTTTTTATGATAAATAGGTAACAAGGGATTGTTCCCTAAAATATATTTGATGTCGGTTAATAATAATTCTTGATGTTGCTTTTCGTGATGAATCCCGATTTCTAAAACCGCTTCCAGTTCTTGCGAAATTTCATTTTCGTTTAAAAATTCAACTAAGGCTTCGGTTACATATTTTCGGTATTCATAAATCCTATTTACCGTTGGTCGCGATAAATTGCCGCGATTGGTACGTATTACTTTTTCGCCTACACTTTCATAATAGCTGTTAAACACATAGGAAAATTGTTCATCAAAAATTTGATAAGCTTCTTTGTGTTTTTTTAAAATAAACTCTTCAAAAAACCAAGTCGTATGTCCCAAATGCCATTTGGGAGGTGAAACAAATTCAACGGGTTGAACCACGTAATCTTCAATTTCTAGAGGCTTACAAATTTGTTCGGTTAATTTTCTGGTTTCTAAAAAAAGCTCTAAATTTTTGGTAGTCGTAATCATAAATGTAGCGTTTACTGCGCTTCTCTCAAATTTACGATTTTTTAAATGCGAACTTCTTTAAGCTTTGTTAAAGCAAAAGTTAAAAACCTCTAATGAATTTGTAGGCTAAACCTTCAGCATAAAAAAAGCCTGAAAAACATCAGGCTTAAGCATTGTTATATCAACATGTTAAAAGTTGAACGGAACCGTATATTTTATAGCTCTGGGCTTACCGTTAAGTGTTCCCGGTTTCATTTTAGGAATGGCCAGGATATTCTTTTTTGCTTCTTCTTGTAGTGATTTTCTGCCACCTTTCACTTGGGTAATTTCTACTTTTCCTTCTTTATTGACCACAAAGCTTACCAAAACTTTTGAGCCTTTATCTTCTGCGTTATAATCTTTAGGAAATTTAAAATTCTTTTGAATGTGTTTGGAAAGCATTTGGTTAAAGCACGTAGAAGTAGATGCAGCTTCCTCACAGCCCGGCCAAACCGGTGGAACTTCTTTGGAAGAAATGGTGTTGCCTTTTACTTCTTGTGCTTGCGTAATACTTACTGCACAAATAAAACTTAGTAGTAATACAATCTTTTTCATCATTAAATTTTTACTGAAAATAACTAAAAAATCTTCACTTCCGGCAATAAGAGGTGAAGATTTTAAATATATAGTAGAAAAACACTTCAGATTAAATGGCTACGGCAGCCTTTATATGCGGGTGTGGATCGTAACCTTCTAAGGTGAAATCTTCGAATTTAAAATTGAAAATATCCTTTACCTCCGGGTTTATTTTCATTTTTGGTAAAGCTCTTGGCTCTCGTGATAACTGTAGGTTTACCTGTTCAAAATGATTGTTGTAAATATGTACATCGCCAAACGTATGTATAAAATCCCCAGCTTCATAACCACAAACTTGTGCCATCATCATCGTTAGTAATGCGTAAGAAGCAATATTAAAAGGAACGCCTAAAAAAACATCGGCACTACGTTGGTAAAGCTGGCAAGACAATTTTCCGTCAGCTACATAAAACTGAAAAAAAGCGTGGCAAGGAGGTAAAGCAGCTTTTTCATTAGCTACATTTTCGCTAAAAGAAACCGAAGTATCTGGCATTACGCTGGGATTCCAAGCAGAAACCAACATTCTCCTACTGTTGGGGTTTTTCTTTAAGGTTTCGATCACCTCTTTAATTTGGTCAATATCTTCACTGTTCCAATTTCGCCATTGATGCCCATACACCGGACCTAAATCCCCATTTTCATCGGCCCACTCATTCCAAATTCTTACCCCATTGTCCTGTAAATACTTCACGTTGGTATCGCCATTTAAAAACCATAGCAATTCGTAAATAATTGATTTTAGGTGAAGTTTTTTAGTAGTGACCATCGGGAAACCTTTGCTTAAGTCAAAACGCATTTGGTGGCCAAATACACTTCGGGTTCCGGTTCCTGTTCGATCTCCTTTATCGGTTCCGTTTTCTAAAACGTGCTGTAGTAAGTCGTGATATTGCTGCATAATAGTTATTTGGGCGTTCGGGCGGGCTCTCGTGAGTCGCTTTTTTTGTCATCTAGGTTATCCCAAGGGCTTAAGGTGACAAAAAAGAGCTCCAACAAATCACTCCATCCCTAACGCAATAAAATCTGATATAAAACTAAAAAATAGCAGGCATAAGTAAAGCCTGGTTCAGCTTCAATTTTTTAAAAAGTTATGCACATTCAAAAGTTTAAAATCAGATATGATTATTGTCATAATTCAGAAGGGACTTGCTCCGTAATTTTGTCCTGTAAACAATTAAAAACCTCAAAAGATGAAATCATTAATGGTAATTACGCTTGGATTATTAATGCAGTTGGCAAGCGCACAAGAATTTAAAGTACAGCCCTCAAATTCAAAACTAAGTGTTACGGGAACTTCAACTTTACACGATTGGGAATGTGTAGTTGAAACATTTAAGGGAAGTATCACCGCACAAATAGAAAACAATCAAATAGTAGCTATAGATAAATTCAATTTTCAGTTTCAGGTAGAAGATTTAAAAAGTGGAAAGTCTGCGATGGATAAGAAAACTTATGAGGCTTTAAAAGAAAAGAAAAATCCTGTTATCTCTTATCGCGGAAATGCCGTGAAGATAAATGATCACACCGCTACTTTTTCTGGGACTATGAATATTGCCGGAACAAAAAAGGAACTGACTACCAAGGTAAAAATAGATTATAGTAATGGAAAAATTAGTCTTTCAGGAAAAAAAGACTTCAAGTTAACCGATTTCAACGTCGAGCCACCAACAGCCATGTTTGGTACGATTAAAACAGGAGATGAAGTCGCTATTCATTATAACCTTCAATTAAACAAATAGAAATAAAACAATTTAAAATAGATTAAAATGAGAACACTAGCCAAATTTTTAGGAATCGTATTGGTAGCACTAATGGCTACACAAGTACACGCTCAACAAATTAATTTAGACCGTAATCTGGATAACTTTAGATATCCCGATAAACGAGGTGTGAATGTTTTTGAATCCCCGAAAGACACTACCAACACTTTTCATGGAGTAGATGTAAGGGTAGGAGGATCTTTTGCACTGCAATATCAATATATAGAAAACGAAAATGCCGGATTAACAGGTTATGAAATTAAAGAGGCCGGTAGCAACTTTAACTTAGCTACGGCTAATATGGATTTGGATGTGGCGCTTTACGATGGCGTAAGAATGCACTTGCGTACCTATTTATCTTCACGTCACCACCATGAACCTTACGTAAAAGGAGGGTATTTGCAAATTGATAAATTAGATTTTATCAAACCAGGTTTCTTAGAAGACTTGATGCAGTACACTACCATTAAAGTTGGTCATATGGAAAACAATTATGGTGATGCACACTTTAGAAGATCTGATAACGCACAAGCCCTTTATAACCCATTTATTGGTAACTTAATTATGGACGCCTTCACTACTGAAGTTGGTGCAGAGGTTTATTATAGAAGAGATGGATTTATTGGAATGGTAGGTTTTACTAACGGTAAGCTTAATCAAAGTGTGGAAGAAGATGAAACAGGAAAAACAGGAGGAGCTTCATTCTTAGCTAAATTAGGGTATGATAAACAAGTGAATGATGATTTACGTTTAAGATTAACAGGATCTTTATATAATACAGGTTACGTGCCTCACTCATATTTATATAGTGCAGATAGAGCAGGAGCTCGTTATTACGGAGTAATGCAGGCCTTAGAAAGTGATGGAGACGATTTTAGAGCTTCTCGTTATGACCCTAAATTAATGAACAAGATCACCGCAGTAATGATTAATCCATTTGTGAAATATGGTGGATTAGAATTCTTTGGAACAGTAGAAATGGCTAAAGGAAAAGCTTCTTATGAAACCGATGAAAGAACCACTATGCAATATGCTGGAGAGCTTATTTATAGATTTGGAGCAGATGAAAATATTTATGTAGGCGGAAGATATAACCTAGTGGATGCTGAAGATATTTCTGGGGAAGATGTGACTATTGACAGATTCCAAGTAGCAGCAGGATGGTTTATGACAAGAAATATTCTCTTAAAAGCAGAATATGTAATTCAAAACTATAATGATTTTGGAGCAACAAGTATTTTTAATGAAGGAAAATTTGATGGAGCAATGGTTGAAGCCGTGATCTCATTTTAATTATCTTTCAACCAAAACTCCAAGAAAACAGTACGAAAAAACACTTTCGTGCTGTTTTCAGTTTAAAAAATAACGTTATGATAAATTTAATCGTAAAGTTAGTCTTCTTTTTAGCAATAGCTCAAACATACGCTCAAAGCGGAACGGTGAGGATAGAAGTACGAACAAATGTGAATAAATTTACTTGTTCCTGCGATGAAGAGAGTTTTGTTTGTAGAGAATTTGATGCTAATCAAAAGGTGTTAAAACTTCCATTAGCTAGTTTTTCTTGTCCTAAACGAATGATAGAGAAAGATCTAGTTGAATTGTTTGAAGCTGAAAAATACCCGCACATTTCTATTGAAATTATCGATTACGTTGAAAGTAACAGTATTATTTCTGCAGCTATAAAGATCACCATTAAAGAAGTTGAAAAAGTGTATCAGCTTCAGTTAGGGGAAACTTACGATAGCGAAGGATTTTACTTCACCGGAAGCCAAGAACTCAACCTTACCGACTATCATATTGAACCTCCGGTAAAAGCTTTAGGGCTGGTAAAAGTAAAGCCTGTAGTTGATATCGAATTTAGGATTCCGGAAGAATTTGTGATTAATTAACCAATAATCATCCCGGCAATGGTTGCAGAAAGTAAGGAAGCTAAGGTACCTCCAATTACCGCTTTAATACCAAATTCAGATAAATTTTTACGTTGTCCCGGAGCTAAGGAACCAATACCACCTAATTGAATTCCAATCGATGCAAAATTGGCAAAACCACAAAGCATGTAAGTCGCCATAATAATCGATTTTTCGTAAGTTAAACTCAAGGCTGTTGCCGGGTTTTTTAGTTCAGCTAACTGGATATAGCCTACAAATTCACTGGCGGCTAATTTGATACCAAGTAATTGTCCCATTAGCATCATATCTTCTTTCGCTACCCCAATTAACCACATTAGCGGTGCGAAAACCGTTCCTAAAACAGATTCAATAGAAAAGGAGTTGTAAGGAGTGTTTTCAGCTAAAAAAGAGTTTAAGTGTGTCCATTGCCCCACTTTTCCAAAGCCATAATTCACCATGGCAATTAAAGCGACAAATACCAATAACATTGCACCAACATTTGCAGCTAATTTTAAACCTTCGGTAGTTCCAATGGCAATTGCATCTAATACATTAGAACCAATTTTTTCTGAAGAAACCTCCACATCGGTGTTGATTTTTTCTTGCTGCGGATAGAGCATTTTAGAAACCACAATAGCTCCCGGTGCTGCCATCACCGATGCAGCTAATAAGTGTTTTGCAAATTCTAAACGCATTACTGGATCGTTACCTCCTAAAAAACCAATATAAGCGGCTAAAACACCACCGGCCACGGTGGCCATCCCGCCAATCATCACCAGTAAGATTTCAGAACGCGTCATCCGTTCTAAATAAGCTTTAATCATTAATGGGGCTTCAGTTTGTCCAAGAAAGATGTTTCCGGCCACGTTAAGACTTTCTGCTCCCGAAATTCCTAAAAGTTTAGTAAGTACAAAAGCGAAACCTTTTACCACAACTTGTATAATTCCGTAGTAAAAAAGAATCGAGGTTAAGGCTGAAAAGAAAATAATGGTTGGTAATACCTGAAATAAAAATATATAACCAAAGCTCGAAGTATCCATCAATCCGCCGAGCAAAAATTCACTTCCTGCAGCGGTAAATTCAAGGATTTTTACAAAAATACTTCCAACAAATTCAAATAAGCTTTTTACCCAATCTACTTTTAAAACACCGTAAGCTAATAAAAGTTGAAGTGCTAAGCCAATTCCTACAGTTTTCCAATTAATTGCTTTGCGGTTGCTACTCAATAAAAATGCGATAACCAATAGCGTAAACATTCCTAAAGCTCCTCGCCAAAAACTGTTAAAAGTAAATCCTTGACTTTTTACAATTTGTTTTTCGTTGCCTTTAGCTTCATTGGAAGGAGGAAGTTTCATATTCAATATCCTTCCGTTTTGTGTTAAGGTTAGGGTAGAATCCGTTAAACTTTCTACACGAAATCGTTGAATGCTATCTTGTGGAATATCATAAAACAATACCAGGTTATTATTCTGAAAAATATAAGAACCGGATAGCTGTTTCCTTTCTTCCGGGTGAAGCCAGTTAAAATTTCCATCTTTTAAGGAAAGACTCCTGAAATTTTGATTAGCAGAAGAACTAAAGGTTGAATCTAATTCTTGAGTGATTTTCCATTCTTGCTCGATATTTTGAGCGAAGGAGAATGGGATGATTGCAATAAATGCAAGTAGCGTGAGCAAGTTTTTCATTGCCGAAAATTATTTTCGTTTAGAAATTTCGTCCCTTAATTGTGCGGCTTTTTCATAGTCTTCATTTTTTACCGCTTCATCTAATTCTTTTTCTAATTCTTTAAGGGACTTTTTGTTTGATGAGGTTTCTTCTGAAGGGGAATCGGTAGCATCTTTCAATACGTCTTCAATAATCAGTTCAGCTCCTTTTTCTTCTTCGGGGTTGGATTGTTCCATTGGAGGGTTATTCTTTAAATAGATTCCTGCTTTATCCAATATGTTTTGATAGGTGAAAATGGGTGCATTAAAACGTAAGGCTAAGGCAATGGCATCACTGGTGCGGGCATCGATAATTTCTTCAATTTTATCACGTTCGCAAATCAAACTGGAATAAAAAACACCATCTACCAATTTATGGATGATCACTTGCTTAACGATAATAGAAAAACGTTCGGCAAAGCTTTTAAATAAATCGTGTGTTAAAGGCCGGGGAGGGCGTATGTCTTTCTCTAAAGCAATAGCTATTGATTGCGCCTCAAAAGCACCAATCACAATAGGTAATTGTTTTTCGCCTTCTACCTCACTAAGCAAAAGAGCATAGGCTCCATTTTGGGTTTGACTGTAAGAAATTCCTTTTATAGTTAATCGCACTAAACTCATACCACAAATTAATCAAAAGAGATTAAATAAAAAAGCGACCTAAATAAAACCTTTGGCGTATTTAGGTCGCCCTAATTTTCAGGGGCACAATTTAGGAAAAAATTAACTGTTATTGGCCTTAAATTCTTTTAATTTTTCGGTGAGTTGAGGTACTACTTCAAAAGCATCTCCAACAACTCCATAATCTGCTGCTTTAAAGAACGGAGCTTCAGGGTCGTTATTAATAACTACTTTGTATTTTGAAGCATTAATTCCCGCTAAATGTTGAATAGCTCCAGAAATCCCAATCGCAATATATAAGTTGGCCGCTACCGGTTTACCGGTTTGCCCTACGTGTTCACTATGTGGTCTCCAGCCCATATCACTTACAGGTTTAGAGCAAGCTGTTGCAGCTCCTAACGTATCTGCTAAATCTTCGATCATTCCCCAATTTTCAGGACCTTTTAAACCACGGCCTCCAGAAACTACAATTTCAGCATCAGCAATGGTAACTTTGTTGGTTGCTTTATCAACCGATTCTACATTTACTGAAAAATCACTTTCATCTAAACTTGGAGAAAAATCTTCCACGTTTGCATCGGTTTCATTTTCTTTTAAACCATAAGCATTTTTAGAAATACCTAAAATTTTTACTTCGCTGGAAATAGAAGAGAAATTAAAAGCCTTGTTGGTGAAGGCAGTTCTTTTTACCGTAAAAGGCTCGGTACTCTCGGGAAGCGCAACGATATTAGATGCGTAACCTGCTTCTAAATTAACCGCTAAAACCGGTGCTAAATATTTGTCGTTAGCGGTTTGGCTAAGGACTACTGCTTTGGCATCTTCATTTTTTGCCGCTTGTGTAAGTACATCGGCATAAGCATCAGCATTAAATTTAGCAAGTTTATCGTTGCTTACTTTTAATACTTTGCTTACTCCATATTGTCCTAAGCTAGCATCGTCTTCTGCATTTATACTTACTGCGGTAACCGAAGTTCCTAATTGGTCGGCAATGCCCTTGGCATAAGAAGCAGCTTCAAAAGCAGCTTTTTTAAATTTTCCGTTTTCTGATTCTGTATATACTAAAACTGACATTTTTTTATTTTTTAAGATGAATAATTACTGTTGAATTGTTGAGTTAGCTTAGATAGCTTTTGCATCGTTATGAAGCAAATCGATCAATTCATCTAAATTATCTTTATCTACTAATTTCACTTCTCCTTTAGGAGCAGGTTTAGCAAATTTTTCAGCTTTTGTTTTGGCATCTGCACCAACAGGTTCCACTACGTTTAAAGGTTTTTTACGAGCCATCATAATTCCTCTCATGTTTGGAATTTTAAGATCGCTTTCTTCTACTAAACCTTTTTGTCCTCCAATCACTAAAGGAAGATTAGCGGTTAAGGTTTCTTTACCACCATCAATTTCACGAATGGCTGTTGCTTTATCACCTTCCACTTCTAAGCTTACGCAAGTGTTTACAAAATTAGCTTTGATTAATTTTGCTAACATTCCAGGAACCATTCCACCATTGTAATCGATAGATTCCCTTCCGGCAATAATTAAATCGTAACCTCCATCCTGGGCCACTTTCGCTAATTCTTTCGCTACTTGAAAACCATCGGTAGCAGGTGTGTTCACTCTAATAGCGTTATCGGCACCAATCGCTAATGCTTTTCTTAAAGTAGGTTCGGTATCTGCTTCACCCACATTTACCACATCTACGCTTGCGCCTTGCTTTTCTTTAAACCACATAGCACGGGTAAGCCCAAATTCATCATTAGGGTTAATCACAAATTGAACTCCGTTGGTATCGAATTTAGTATCTCCTTCTGTAAAGTTAATTTTAGAAGTAGTGTCTGGTACGTGACTTATACAGACTAATATTTTCATTTTCTTAATATATTTTGATTAAAATTAGATTTATAAAAATGTTTCTTGCGAATATAAGGAATTTGATAATAAAATACTATGCAAGCATAATATTTTTTTTATTGAATTTTCTATAGGTTTTGCGAGTGTATTCCTTATTTTTGTGTTTCGATTAAAAATATAGTGAAATAATAATGAGAACAATTCAATTTAGGGAAGCAGTAGCCGAAGCGATGAGCGAAGAAATGCGTCGTGATGAAGCAATTTACTTGATGGGAGAAGAGGTTGCTGAATATAATGGAGCATACAAAGCATCTAAAGGAATGTTGGACGAATTTGGTCCTGAGCGTGTGATTGATACACCAATCGCTGAAGCTGGTTTTAGCGGTATTGGAGTAGGATCTACCATGACAGGGGCAAGACCTATTATAGAGTTTATGACTTTTAACTTTAGTTTGGTAGGTATTGATCAAATTATCAACAACGCGGCTAAAATTAGACAAATGTCCGGTGGGCAATTTAATTGTCCAATCGTTTTTAGAGGGCCAACCGCTTCTGCAGGTCAATTAGGAGCTACGCACTCTCAGGCTTTTGAAAGCTGGTATGCGAACTGTCCCGGGTTAAAAGTAATTGTTCCTTCTAATCCTTACGATGCGAAAGGACTTTTAAAATCTGCTATTCGTGATGACGATCCAGTCATTTTTATGGAAAGCGAGCAAATGTATGGAGATAAAGGTGAAGTGCCGGAAGCAGACGAAGAATATACTATTCCAATTGGAAAGGCAGACATTAAAAGAGAAGGTAGTGATGTAACAGTCGTTTCTTTTGGTAAAATCATTAAAGAAGCCTATAAAGCTGCTGAAGAATTAGAAAAAGAAGATATTTCAGTAGAAATTATAGATTTAAGAACAATTCGTCCAATGGATCATGAAGCCATTATCGAATCTGTAAAGAAAACCAATAGATTGGTGATTTTAGAAGAAGCTTGGCCGTTTGGAAATATTTCAACAGAAATTACCTATATAGTGCAAGAGAAAGCTTTTGATTATTTAGATGCACCTATTATTAAAATTAACACAGCAGATACTCCTGCACCTTACTCTCCGGTATTACTAAAAGAGTGGTTGCCTAATAGTGAAGATGTTGTTAAAGCTGTGAAAAAAGTAATGTATAAAAATGTATAAGTAAAATTATACAACTATATTTACAACTTCATCTTCTGCCCAGAAGATGAAGTTTTTTGTTTATATGAAATATTACTACCTACTTTGTTTATTGTTCGTTAGCTCTTTAAGCTTTGCTCAGACAAAGGCAGGGGGGTATGTGAAAGACTCAAGAGGGGAACCTGTTCCTTTTGCGAATGTTCTTTTTGTAAATTCTTCCGTAGGAACAATTACCAATGACGATGGTAGCTTTTATATAGAAACCGAAAAAAGTTATGATGCTTTACAGGTTTCTTTTCTAGGGTTTCAAACTCAAACCATACCGTTAGAGAAGTCAGCCTCACTTAACCTTGAAATTATTTTAGAAGAAGAGCAAAACGCCTTAGATGAAATAGTGATTTATCAAGGAAAAACCTCTAAGAAAAATAATCCTGCTATCGATATTCTTCGAAAAATTTGGGAAAATAGACGGGATAACGGGATTTATAAATTCGACCAATACCAATACAAGAAATATGAAAAACAAGAATTTGATTTAAACACTATTGATAGTGCGTTAATCAATAGTCGTATTTTCAAAGGGATGGAATTTATTTTTGAAGAAACCGATACCAATGCGGTGACAGGAAAAACCTATCTCCCTATTTTTATTAATGAAGCGGTTTATCGAGTTTATGGAAACAATGAGTCCGGAAAGAAAAAAGAAGTACTTATTGGGAATAAAAACTCAGGTTTTAGCGATAATCAAACTTTAATTGAATTTGTAAAAGACCTATACAAAGAATATAATGTTTATGATAACTACCTCAAGTTTTTCGATAAAAGCTTTGTAAGCCCACTTTCTACTACTGGGATTAATGTCTATAATTATGTGTTGGCCGATAGTACTTTTATAGATAACAAGTGGTGTTACAAAATTGTTTATTATCCACGTCGAAAGAATGAACTCACTTTTAAAGGTGATTTTTGGGTGAACGATTCCACTTGGGCGATTAAAAAAATAAAATTAGCGGCTACCAAAAGTGCCAACATTAACTGGGTACGAGATATTTATATTGAACAGGATTTTGATGTACTCAATGATTCTATTTTTCTAATTACTCGGGATCACTTTATGTCAGATTTTGCTTTCAGAAAAAAAGATGACGCCCGTGGAGTTTATGGAAAACGGACGACCTTATACGATGAATATGCTTTTGATATTGAAAGAAGAGAAGAATTCTATGAGAATAATCGCGATCAATATATTGAAAAAGTTTATAACCGTGATAGCACCTTCTGGCAACAAAATAGATTGGAGCCTTTAAATAACGATGAGCAAAAAGTTTATACGATGCTCGATACCTTAAAAACAGTTCGGGCTTTCCAACGATTATATAATATAGGTTCTGTTTTAGCTTCTGGTTATATTGAACTTGATAATTTTGATTATGGTCCAATTTTTTCCACTTTTGGCTATAATGATGTCGAAGGGATTAGGGTGCGAGCTGGAGGAAGAACTTACTTTGGTCGTAATGATCCTTGGCGAATAGAAGGCTACACCGCTTACGGGTTTAAAGATAATAAATTTAAGTATGGTTTATCAGGAAAGATTTTGGTAGATCCGCGTTCACGTCTAATACTTAGTGGAGGTAACCGTCGGGATGTTGAGCAATTGGGAGCTAGTTTAACCAATACCAACGATGTGTTGGGGAGAAGTTTGGCTTCCTCCTCTTTGATTACGGTCGGGGCCAATATGAGCTTAACCAATATTAACCTAAGTACTTTTTCTTTAGAAGCAGAACCTTGGAAAAACGTTAACCTACGGGTAAGTGGTTCTTATCGGACTTTAGAATCGGCTTCAGATGAGTTTAGTTTAGCTTATTACACCAATGAAGAGCGAACTAAAACCGCTTCAGAAATCAATCAAACTGAAATTTCTACGATACTTACTTATTCTCCTGGCCGGAAAACAGCAGGCTATGGTGTAGAAAGGATTATTATTAATGAGGGCGATTATCCACGCTTATTTTTAAATTATGCGGTAGGAATAAAAGGACCTTTTAGTAGTGACTTTGATTATGAAAAGCTTCAGTTTTACTACCGGCACCCATGGCAACTAGGAGGTTTTGGTAAATTAACGACCACCTTCGAAGCAGGAAAAACCTTTGGTGAAGTTCCTTTGGGCTTATTGAATGTAGTTCCCGGAAACCAAACCCTATTTTCTATTTTTGGTACTTATCCGCTCTTAGATTATTATGAATTTGTCACAGATACCTATACGAGTCTTCATTTAGAGCATAATTTTAACGGAAGGTTCTTTGGGAGGATTCCACTTATTCGGGATTTAAACCTTCGGGAACTCATCGCTGTAAGAGCCGTGATGGGAAGTATTTCAGATGAAAATCAATTATTAAATGCTTCTACTTCGCATCCCGTTTTATTTGCACCTGAAAATGAACCTTACTGGTCTTATAGTCTGGGGATAGGGAATATATTTAAAGTATTTCGATTAGATTTTCACTTTCGAGGAAATTATTTTGATAATCCAGATGCCAGAAGTTTCGGGATTACAGGATCTTTCGGATTTTATTTCTAAAAAAATAGCTTATACTCAGCACATTTGTTAAATTTGCAGCCTTGTTAAAATTTAAAGTAAATTAGATAATTGTTATATAATGACGTTTGATGTATTAATTGAAATCCCAAAAGGAAGCCGAAATAAATACGAGTATGATTTCGAGCTTAAAAAAATCAGATACGATAGAATGATCTTTTCTTCTATGATGTATCCTGCAGATTATGGTTTTGTACCTGAAACTTTAGCTTTAGATGGGGATCCTCTAGATGTTCTAGTATTGGTAACTGAACCTACTTTCCCGGGTTGTGTGATAGAAGTAAAACCTATTGGAGTTTTTCATATGGCAGATGAAAAAGGTCCCGATGAAAAAATTATCTGTGTACCGGTAAGTGATCCTATTGCTAATAAAGTAGGTAACCTAGATGGATTAAACCCTCACTTGATAAAAGAAATAGAACATTTCTTTCAAGTTTATAAAGATCTTGAAGAAAAGAAAGTAGATGTTGGTGGTTGGGGAGATGTCGAAGAAGCAAAAGATATCGTTACTCAGTGCATAGAACGTTTCAAAAAAAGTGACGTTCCTGTAAAGGAAGTAAGTATTCGATAAAAACTGATTTTTATCATATTAATTGAAGCAGTGCTAAAAAAGTGCTGCTTTTTTTATTGATTTTAGAAAATATTAGCTTAGATTTAATAGAATTTTAATATTTGTTCTATGGAATCTAATGTGCTATTTCTTCCTATCATCTTAGCAATTTTAGGAATTATCTTTATTATTTTTAAAGCAAATTGGGTTAAAAAACAGCCCGCGGGAAATGAAAAAATGCAAAACATTTCCCAAAGCATTAAACAAGGGGCGCTCGCCTTTTTAAATGCTGAATACCGTTTACTTCTTATTTTTGTAATACTTGCTTCTATAGCACTCTTTGGGGTTTCTACTTTAGTTGATACCACAAGTTGGATGATTATTCCTGCGTTTATTATTGGAGCTGTTTTTTCAGCCTTAGCAGGAAATATAGGGATGCGAATTGCTACCGAAGCCAATTCTCGTACCGCAGAAGCAGCCAGGACAAGTTTACCAAAAGCTTTAAAAGTTTCTTTTAATGGAGGGACCGTCATGGGCTTAAGCGTTGCTGGGTTAGCCGTATTGGGTTTAAGCCTATTGTTTTGGTTTTTTATGAGTCAATTTCTGTTAAATGAAAAACCATTTTATACTGAAATGACAACGGTGCTAGAAGCTCTTGCCGGTTTCTCATTGGGTGCAGAATCGATTGCCCTTTTTGCCAGGGTTGGCGGCGGAATTTATACCAAAGCAGCCGATGTAGGCGCTGATTTAGTAGGGAAAGTAGAAGCGGGAATCCCGGAAGACGATCCTCGGAATCCTGCTACGATTGCCGATAATGTAGGAGATAATGTAGGAGACGTTGCTGGAATGGGGGCCGATTTATTTGGAAGTTATGTAGCTACTGTTTTAGCTGCCATGGTGCTTGGAAATTATGCCATTAGGGATATGTCAGTAGATGGGGCTTTTACAGATAGTTTTAATAATATGGGGCCTATTTTACTTCCTTTAGTAATTGCAGGAGTAGGGATTTTAGCTTCTGTTATAGGTACTTTTTTAGTGAGTATCAGTTCTAACGATGCTAAAGAAAGTCAGGTACAAGCCGCTTTAGATCGTGGAAATTGGGTAGCTATCATATTAACTTTAATCGCTTGTTGGTTTTTAATAGATTGGATGTTACCTAGCGAATTGCAAATGAGCTTTTTTGGTGAAGGAGTGCTCGACATCCCTTCGCAAAATGTTTTTTGGGCAGCTTTAATAGGCTTATGTGTAGGGGCTTTAATTTCTTTGGTGACAGCACATTATACCAGTTTAGGTAAAAAACCAGTGTTGAGTATCGTGAAGAATAGCTCTACTGGAGCGGCGACTAATATTATTGCCGGTTTAGCGGTGGGCATGAAATCTACTTTTCTATCTGTCATTTTATTTGCAGCAGCTATTTACGGTTCGTATGAATTGGCCGGATTTTATGGAGTAGCTCTAGCAGCTTCCGCAATGATGGCCACTACCGCGATGCAATTAGCGATTGATGCTTTTGGGCCCATTGCCGATAATGCCGGGGGAGTGGCAGAAATGAGTGAATTGCCTGATGAGGTTCGTGAACGTACAGATATTTTAGATTCCGTTGGAAATACCACGGCAGCAGTAGGGAAAGGTTTTGCAATTGCTTCAGCAGCATTAACTGCTTTGGCCCTTTTTGCCGCTTACGTGACCTTTACAGGGATTGAAGGAATTAATATTTTTAAAGCCGATGTACTGGCGGCCTTATTTTTAGGCGGAATGATTCCTGTTGTATTTTCTGCTTTAGCCATGGAATCGGTAGGGAAAGCTGCGATGCAAATGGTAAAAGAAGTACGCCGACAGTTTAAAGAAATTCCCGGTATAATGGAAGGAACGGCTAAACCCAACTATGCCCGTTGTGTAGATATTTCGACTAAAGCCGCTTTGAAAGAAATGATTTTACCGGGACTTATAACCATCATCGTTCCTATTTTAGTTGGATTGATTTTTGGTGCGGAACCTTTGGGGGGTTATATGGCCGGAGTTTGTGTTTCTGGGGTTATGTGGGCTATCTTTCAGAATAATGCAGGTGGTGCTTGGGATAACGCGAAAAAATCTTTTGAAGCCGGTGTTGAAATTGACGGGAAAATGACCTATAAGGGAAGCGATGCTCATAAAGCCGCTGTAACGGGTGATACCGTGGGAGATCCTTTTAAAGATACTTCAGGACCTTCTATGAATATTCTTATTAAACTTACCTGTTTGGTAGGCTTGGTATTAGCCCCTATTCTAGGGAATCATTCAGTTGAAATAGAAAACGAAGAAGCTTTTTCAATAGAGAGAAACGAAATCATTCAGCAACAAGAAAATTCTATTTCTATTCAGGAAAATCTTAAAGAAAATTAAAGTAGAAAGTTTTCTTTTTAAAAACTTCTATCTTTCCATTTCAATTAAATGGTAAATGATAAGAAGGATAAAAAAACTACTGGGGCGTTACAAAAATTACGAACAAATTTTGGTGACGCCCTATCGTAGTTATGCTACTCCCCATCATTTATATGTTTACGGTCGTATATTGGATAACGAACCGCTAAAAATTCAACAGGAACAGAACTTTTTTAAAACTGTAAAAAACACTTACAAGCAATTTGATAGTTTCGAAATTCCTGATGCTGAATTATTACTAAAGCTACCCAACGGACATTTATTTACGACCAAGAGTGATAGTGAAGGATATTTTGTGTTCAATGAAAATCTAAAAGAAAATTTAGCCGAATATTGTGACGAGGAAGGTTGGTTGAGTTTTGAGCTTTTCTATAAAGGTGAACTTTACCCAAAAACGGTTTTATTGAAAAATCCTTTTGAAGGTGAATTGTTAGTGCCTGATGAGAAAGCTGAGTTTGGAGTAATTAGTGATATTGATGATACCATTTTGCATACCGGTGTAACTTCTTTTTTTAAATGGCGTTTACTGAAAAATTCTTTATTTACCAATGCTTATAGGCGCATGCCGTTAAAAGGGTCTGCAGAACTTTATCAAAAATTAGCGATTGGCTTACAGGAAACTTCCCGTAATCCAATGTTTTATTTGAGTAATAGCCCTTGGAATTTATATGAATACCTGAAGTTGTTTTTAGATCACAATCAATTTCCTAAAGGGCCTATTTTGTTAAGAAATTTACGGGGTCCTTTTGATAGTACTTTAAAACCGGAAAAACCGCATAAGCAACGGCAAATTATTAATATTTTAGAAAGTTATCCGCATTTAAAATTCATTTTAATAGGAGATAGCGGAGAACATGATGCTTCCATTTATACCGATATTGCTGCTCAATTTCCAGATAGGATTTTGTGTATTTACTTAAGAAGCGTTCAGCACAAAAAAAGAATGCGACGTGTAAAAAGTATTATTGATAATTTTGAAACGACTCCCGTACTGATGATCAACTATTCTGAAGAAGCTGAACAGCACGCACGGGAAAATAATTATATCATTTAAGATTAATCGTCTATACTGGTGCCTGCAGCGGCCCTTCTAGCTCTAGGATTTTTTCTTGGCATGGTTTGGAAAATATGATCCCAAATAGTGGAAGATACACCAAAAGCCCTATCGGGTTCGCGATAGTGATGAATACTGTGGTGATGCCACAACACTTTTAAAAAGTTGTTAGGAACTTTAAACGCATGAACAGAGTAGTGTACTGCTAAATAAGCTGCATATCCAATTAAAAATCCTGCTAAAAAGCCAAAAACAAAATCACCAAGTACTACGCGATAAATAATAAAAAGTACTGTGGCGATAATAAGACTTAATACCGGAGGCATCGCCAAACGTGATTTGTCTTTTGGATAATCGTGATGCACACCGTGCATGGTATAAGAAATTTTCTTTTTACGCTCAGAAGTTGCCGGAATGTGGTACAAATAGCGGTGCATAATGTATTCTACAAAAGTGAAGAAAAGTAAACCGGCGAAAAATAATAAAATCATTTCCGGGGTGTGAAAACCTTTTTCTATAACTCCATAGTAAATTAAAGCTGCCGAAATTACCGAGAAAATAATGAGCGGTAAAGAAATGTGCGTATGCGTTAACTTTTCTAAAATAGGATTTTTAAAAAGTTGTGGTGAGCCTTTATGTTTAGGTCTTTTTAATTTAGTTGATTCCATAGCATTTTATTTTTTTAAAATAATCCGTGAAGTTCTCCGTCAATTTTATTGATGATGTCACCAAGATCTTCAGGATTGTCTACAAAGTTAATGTTATCTACATCTATAATCAATAAATTTCCTTTACTGTAATTATGAACCCAAGCTTCGTAGCGTTCGTTTAATCTGCTTAAATAATCTATTGAAATAGAATTTTCGTAATCCCTACCGCGTTTTTGTATTTGTGCCACTAGATTGGGAATACTACTTCTTAAGTAAATAAGTAAATCTGGTGCTTTTGTAACACTTTCCATTAAATCGAACAGCGACTTATAATTTTTAAAATCTCTGTTGGTAAGCAATCCCATCGCATGTAAGTTAGGTGCGAAAATAAAAGCATCTTCGTAGATGGTGCGATCCTGAATAATATTCTTACCACTTTCCCTAATCTCTAAAATTTGGCGGAACCTACTGTTTAAAAAGTAAATTTGAAGGTTAAAAGACCAACGCTCCATTTGGTTATAAAAATCTTCCAAATAGGGGTTTTCCAGAACATCTTCAAATTGGGGTTCCCATTTATAATGTTTAGCCAAAAGCTTTGTGAGGGTAGTTTTTCCGGCACCAATATTTCCGGCAATAGCTACATGCATAAGATTCAGTTAATTAGATGGGTTTAATTGATATCTATAGATAAAATTATCGGTGTAAAGATAAAGGTTTTCGTTATTCAAATAAAAATCTTTAACGGCATTTTGAGAAATTTCCAATGGCGTAAATGCTTTTGCATCACGCTTTAAAATAATCCATTTTTCTTGATCTTTACCCACAATCAGGTTATTATCTTGCCTAAATTCAAAATTCTCGGGAACGGGAAAAGCATTCATAAAACTCCCATAGGAATTATAGAATTCGAGTTTTTTCTCTTGTAATAACCAGCAAAAATTAAAATTGCTTTCTTGTTGAATTATTTCCTGATTAATAGGCTGGGTGTGAAACAATACTTTTTTGGTATTATAATCAAACAATTCCAGTTGTTGAAGGTCTATATTAAAAATCCATAGACTGTTATCTTTTCCTGTGGTCGCGTGGTATATATTTCTAAAGTTGGTAATGGTTGTAAAGTTAATTCGGCTAATTTCATTTAGTCGATTATCTACAATAACTACAGTATTCATATCCCGATAAAAGAGAGTGATTTTTAAAGGATTTAATAAATCTACTGAAGTTAATTCTCCTAATTGGATATCTGCAAATTGATAGGTTTTACTGCCTTCAATTTTATAAAAAGTGTTTTTCTTGATTCCATAGAAATTATTGAATTTGTCCACACCTACAAATCGCTCTAACTGAAAAGGTGTTTTTTCAATCAACTTCGTGCTCACTTCTTGTGCAAAAAGAGCAAATTGAATAAAAAAGGCCAATAAGAAAAACTTCAGCTTCATAGGTTAAAGTTACCCAAAATTATTCCATAAACAATCGATTCCGTCGGCAAACATATGAAAACATAAACCTATACAGATAAGTTTTAAGATTTTATGCTGAATAAATAGTGCACCTAATACGTAAATTCCAATAGCTAAATAAGAATGTAAGGGATGAAAGTTAATGCTACATCGATGAATCTGAAAAATAGGTTCTGCTAATAAATGATCTGTATCTACCAACATGGTGGCCAGTAATATTAGCCAATATTTTTTCCAATTATTTTTATCATAGAGATAGGCGATTCCTGCAATGGCAATAAAATGCAAAAAATAATGAACCAGGTTTTGGAGCATGAATTACGATTTGTTTTCTTCCTCCTCGGGAGGATCCGGCAAAAGTAAATTTTTTAATTTTCTTTCTAAGGCAATGTAGCGCCAAACTCCAATTAAAATAAACAGTACGCAAACAAATAAGGATACGTAACCCACCCAATGTACACGTGGATATTCTTTAATTTGTAATAAAGCAATCCCGGCAATTAGCAAATACAAAGATGCTCTGATGTAGGCGAGTAAGGTTCTTTCATTAGCCAATTTGGTACGTTCTAAAGCCAAATGCTCCCGAAGCTTTTTTTCGTTAATTACCTGTGGTTTAAACGGATTATGTAGTTTTACTTTTTTCATTTAAAAGGAAAAAATAATGGGATTATGAATGAAGCAGCAATCCAAATTATAAAATTTAGCGGAGTTCCTACCTTTAAATAATCTTTAAATTTATAATTACCCGGTGCATACACCATGGTATTGGTAGGGTAACTAACGGGTGTCATAAAAGTTAGTGAACAAGCAAACATTACAGCAATAATGAGTGGTCGTGAATTTACATCCATCGCTTCTGCCAAGCTAATGACAATGGGGGTCATTAAAGCAGCAGCAGCTTTGCTGGATAAAACATTGGTAGATAAAAAAGTGATTAAAAAAATCAAACTGAGCGTTATGCGAGGGTCAAAACTGCCAATGCTGTCATAAATCAATTCGGATATTAATGCTGAACCTCCGGTTTTTTCTAAAGCTTTTCCCATAGAAAGTACACCGGCAACCATAAAAATTACTTTCCATTCAATGGCTTCATAAGCCTCTTTAGGTTTTAAAATCGTTGTAGAAACGACTAATAAAGCACCCACCAAGGCACTAATTAAGATAGAAGTGAAATTAAGTGAGGCCGCTAAAATCACTCCAATTAAAATCAATAGGGTAGGGATGGCTTTTTTTAAATTGAATTCCCTAGCCTTATACTTTGAAAGAGGTACCACTAATTTATTGGTTACCAAAGTGTTTAAACTCTTACTGGAAGCATAAAGGAGTAACATATCGCCTTCCATGAGCGTGAGTTTAGAAACTTCTTTAGTGATGGTTTCTTTACGATGGCGAATGGCTAAAACCGACGCATAATATATATTTCTGAAATTTAACTGAATCAGTGAATTTCCGGCTAAAGAAGAACCGTAGGGAATCATTACTTCATAGATTTTTTTGTCATCTTTTGTTTCTTCATTAACTAGTTGTTGGTCACCTACTAAGCTGTAATTGGTGTTGGATTGTAGTTTTGCTAAATGTTGCGGATCGATAAGTACTTTAATAACATCGTGTTCCCGTAAAATAGTTTCTTCGTTGATTTCATAAACCCGATGGTATTTTCGCTTCAGCATTAAAATTTGAGCTCCAAAATCTTTTGTGAGTTTAGTATTGATAATTGCCTTATCTATGTCTTCATTTCCTGCCTTCAATTCAATTTCAGCAATGTATTGTTCAGCGTGTTTTTTTAGGGAGGTAATTCCTTTTCTTTTGGGTAAAAGCAGGGGGGAAACTATAAACATATACAACATTCCCAAGGTTAATAAACACAAAGCGGCTAAAGAAAATTCAAACATCCCCAAGGGTTCTATGCCGCTTTCTGTAGCATAGCTATTCACTAAAATGTTGGTAGAAGTTCCAATAACCGTACAGGTTCCTCCAAATAAAGCTGAAAAGGAAATTGGGATTAAGAGTCGGGAAGGAGGGATATCAGTTTCGCGGCAAACCAATAAAGCCATTGGGATCAGTACAGCGACTACGGCAGTATCATTGATGAATGCAGAAAAAATTGCTGCTGTGAGACAAAAAGTAATTAACGCAAAAATGTAATTTATTTTTGCCAGCCTAATAATTTTATCAGAAAGCCCGTCGATAATTCCAGATTTAAAAATAGCGGCGCTAATTACAAACATACATCCTAAAGTAATAGTGGCAGGATGGTTAAAACCAGCGAAACCTTCTTCCGGACTTAAAACCCCGGAAACGATAAACAACGACATAATAATGATAGAAGTCGTGTCTATGGAGAAATATTCTTTTACAAAAAGAATAATTCCGATGGCGATAATCGCGAATGTTAAATATAGGGTCATTTATGAACTAGCATTAATAGCCTTTTTCTAGATTTACTTCATCTTTTAAGTCTTTACCATTTTTAAATCGCTTAAAATTTTCCAACATTTTTGGTACAATGGTTTTTGGATTGGTAATACTTGCAGTATGTGGAGTAACAAAAATTTTGGGGTGGTTCCAAAATGGATGGTTTTCTGGTAAAGGTTCTTCTTTAAAAACATCTAAAGCCGCTCCTGAGAGTTGCTCGCTATCTAAAGCTGAAATTAAATCTTTTTCATTTAAATGTGCACCACGCCCCACATTAATTAAATAAGCATTTTTGGGTAGTTGATGAAAAAGTTCTGCATTCAAGATGTTTTCAGTTTCAGGGGTGTGCGGAAGCATACAAACCAATACTTCAGCTTTGTTTAAGAAATTACCTAATTCTTTTTCAGTATAGCTTTTTATCCCTTCTACATCTTTTTTAGAACGGGACCAACCTATTACGTTAAAGTCGTTTTTCTGTAAGAGTTGCCCAATGGCCTGCCCAATGTTCCCAAATCCTAAAATGCCCACAGTTATGTCTTCAGGACGATGGTACATTTTACGGTTCCAATTATTTTCTAACTGATTTTTAAAATATAGTGGAATGTGTTTAATGTGATTGAGCACGAGGCTTAGCACAAAATAACTCAAATCATAATTGAGGTATTCATCTTTTACACGTGTAACTTTTACGTTTTCCGGAATTTTTTTTGAAGTGATATGTTTTACACCTGCCGCCATCGAAGCAATTACTTTTAAATTGGGATATTTTTCAAAAGCATCTTGAGGAGGGTTCCAGGTGGCGATAAATTCTGTAGCTTCTCTGTTGGTGTCATCAGGATAAACTTCGACTTCAATATCAGGATTATGTTTTTTAAAGGTGGAAACCCAAACCGGAATATCTTTCCTGCCGGGACTTATAATTACTACTTTCATGAACTATTTTTTTCTTCTTCAAAATTATACAAAAGCACTGTAACCGGTAATGGCTCTTCCTACAATTAAGGAGTTAATTTCTTTGGTACCTTCATAGCTGTAAATGGCTTCAGCATCGGCTACAAAGCGGGCTACATCGTGTTCTAGTAAAATACCGTTGCCGCCCATTACTTCGCGAGCTCTACTTACAATATCTCGAGTTCGCATGCTGCAATAAACTTTGGCTAAGGAAGCGTGTTCATCGGTTAAGATACCTTCGTCTTGCATTTCAGAAAGCCGGAAGACCATGGTTTGCATGGCTGTTAAGTTTGAAAGCATTTCTACCAAATGGTTTTGCACTAATTGATAAGAAGCGATAGGTTTTCCAAATTGCTCTCTTTTTTTAGTATATTTTAAAGCACTTTCGTAAGCTCCACGAGCGCAACCAACAGCTTGCCAAGCCACGCCGGCACGTGTCATTTTTAGCACTTTAGCAGTATCTTTAAAAGAATTTGCATTTTGAAGACGGTCACTTTCAGCAATTTTACAATCGGTTAAGGTAATAATGGCATTTTGAACAATTCTTAAAGCCATTTTATCTTCCATTTTTTCAGCTTGAAAACCGGGGTTTTCTTTTCGAACAATAAAGCCTTTTACTTGGTGAGAATCTACGTCTTTTGCCCAAATGATAATTACATCGGCAAAAGTGGCATTACCAATCCATTTTTTTTGTCCATTTAAAATCCAATTTTCACCATCGAACTTACAGGTAGTTTCCATTCCTTGAGAAACTGCAGAACCTACATTGGGTTCCGTAAGTCCAAATGCTCCAATTTTTTCTAATCTCTGCATTTTGGGCAGCCATTCTTGTTTTTGTTCATCGCTTCCGCAGAGGTAAATAGAGCCCATCGCTAACCCGCTGTGAACTCCGAAAAAAGTAGAGATGGAAACATCAACGCGAGCGATTTCTTGTGCGATAATTCCTTCCATTAAGAACGGAAGGTTGGGGCAGCCATAGCCTTCATAGGGAACACCAGTAATATTTAGTTGAGCGAATTTCTCAATGATTTCAAATGGAAATTTCGCTTTGTTCCAATAATCGTTGACCAAAGGTCGCACTTCATCTTCCATAAAGTTCCTCACTTTAAGTTGAAGTTCGCGTTGTTCTTCGGTAAGTTTTAAATCTAGATTGTAAAAGTCACCATCAATAGGGGGGAGTTGATGCTGGCCTTTTTTACCTTGATGGTTCAGCATTTTCATTAGGCCTTTAATTTGCCTGTCGTCAAGGTTTCCTAAGGTATTCATAGCTTGCTTTAGGTCAATTTTTTCATTGAGTTTAGCAAGCTTTTCTAAGTCTACATCTTTAAGTAAACCAATGGTGTTTTTTATTTTGCTGAACAGAGCCATAATTCTAGAATTTTTATTATTCTAAAATAGGAATTAATTGGGCAGCGTATTGTTAAAGATTTCCGAAGAAATAGGAATTACTCTAACTCATTAGTTTTTTGAAATTCAGGAGTATTAATTACGTTTTTTGAATTTTCTGTCATAGGTTTTGTAAATGTTTCTTCAACTCTTTCAGAAAAAATAAAATATGGTATCCAAATACATGCAGATATAAATTTATAAAATAGGGATAAATAGTACTCTTGAAGTTCGAAGGCAGAAAATTGATTCTTAAAAATAATTTCTGTTGAGATTAATAATGACGCTAAGTAATATAAAAAATTAGTCCCCATCATGATAATCAATAATCGTGGTACAATGGTTTTTCGTTTGAAAAATAAAATAGTGATATATATACAAAAAACAGTCAGTGCCCAATTGTAAGAAAAATCGATTCCACTAAAAAGAGCTTGGTATAAATTTCCGTTCTCTTCACTAATAATAAATTTCCAATAATTATCTGTGTATATTAAAAAATCATTAGAGTTACTAAATATGTTGATAATTGTAACTAATGTAAGGATAATAGCAAATAGAATTAACCATCCGCCAATTTTTCTTTCAAATCTAGGTTCTGTAGAATTAGCTAGATCAAAATTTTTATTTATACTTAAACAGCCAATTATAGAAAGTATTGTAATTAATAAAAATAAAATAGTTGATATCCAGAATGAATTTTTTTGAATAGTATCTGTGGGATTAATAAGTGCATTGTCAGCCCCTATTTTTTTATTATAATACAAGATATACCTTAGGTTTTCCTGCATTTTTTGATGATCTTTATAATAGGTGTCTATATCTTTTAAAGCTATATGATCTGTTGAAGTCTGGTAAGAATAATTTAGATGAATTGCATCTTTTTTGAAATAGCTTTGGTATCCAAACTTATAATCTTCATTATCAATATTTATATTTTCCGGTTCTATGGGCCAATAACTAGGAGTGTAAATGACAATTTCATGGTTTATATTTGTATTTGGAGCCAATGCATAAGGGGATTTCCTATTTTTAATAGCATTAGGGTATAAATAACTGTCTAGGCTGGAAGGATAAAACGGTACTGTTTGTGTTATATCTTCACCTTCATCTTTCCAAATACTCTCAATCTTATAATATTCTTTGATTATGAGTTGGTTTTCAATTCTATTATCATCTGTTTTAAAAGTGATTTCTGGTTGTATTCCCGGATAAATTAGATTATAAAATTCTGTAAATTCTTGCTGTATAGCTGCTTTGCTATTGTCGTTTAAAATGGCTCTTTGATTATCTGCAGAACCCCCTTTGTATGTGCTAATTATTTCTAAATATGCTCCACCGCCAATATTGTCTAAATCGAAATATTCAGTAATTTGTGTAGAAGAATTATTTGATGTTGGTAAACTTGTTAAATTAGATTCTCCTTCTTCTAAAACAAGTCCCTTTTTATAATCAGGAAAGTAAATGTTATTTATTTTTCCTCCTTGATTGTTTATAGTAGGGTCAATATATATAGTTTCATCTTTGTATTTTAATTGTACAATGCAGTGGTCAAAAATATCTGGTGAGGGAAGTTTGTTAGGTAATTTTTTACCGGAGGTGCTATTAACCAGAACAGGAGAGGAGTGAAAACCGTAAGCTTTGTAAAGTTCTGATAATAAGAAAGATTTGTCTTTGCAGTCACCATAGCGTTGTTCTAATACTTTAATAGGGGAGGTGGGTTTGAATGAGTTAAGTCCATCTTCAAATCCTAAATACCTTACTTCGTCTTGTACAAAATTTGTTATTTTTTCAAGCAAGAGCTTATCGTTTTCATTTATTTGAGTTTGAGACTCGAAAAGGTTTTTTAGTTTTTCAGAATTATTAAACTCGTAAAGAGGTTTGAATTGATAAACAATTTCAGACCAGTTTTTGTATTGTGATAATTGAATAGAGGGGAAAGGATCATACCATATAGGAGTGCTCTCTTCATAGTTAATAGGTTTTAAATTATAGCCTATCCATTGATGGTATTCATAATTTTGATCTTCAGAAATACTATACTTTAATTTTTTATTTTTATTATCTACAACTAAATACTCATCTTTTGGCTTGATAACACGTAATCTAATTTGATGAATGTTAAACATAAATTGACTGTACATCTCAAAAGAATATTTGTCTTGGTAGACTGGGTTATCTCCAATTACTGTGAATGAATAATCAATAATGTCTCCTATTCTTAAATCTTTAATTGCTTGTAGAACGGTTAGTTTTCCATCGTATAGATTTATTTCAGCATTTTGTTCTCTTTGAAAAACTTGTAAGTCTTTCTCGTTTAGTTTTTCAATAACTTTATGGTCTCTAATTATGTTAATATGATGTATTTCTAAATTTTGATAAGATGGGTCAAAATCTGCTGAAAATTCTCCCATATCTCTTACAGCATTATTATTTAAAACTTTATAAGCTACTCTGTGATAATATTCTTTTTTCTCTAAATGATGCTGGTTTTCTACAAGTAAAAAGTATGTGTTACCGGCATCTTGCGGAACTTCATTTTCGTAAGCTATTGCTGTTTTTTCAACCCAAGTTGGGGGAGTAGTGAGTTCTACGTTATCTAACTGAGCAAAAACAGTTGTACTTATTAAAAAAATTATGAAAGAGAATATTCTACTGTACATCTTATCTTATTAAAAATTAAAAATTTATTTATTAATGGGAGAGAGTTTTGAAATAATAATAGTTACTATTTTTTTACTCAAAAGAACCTACTCTTTCATACAGAATATTTTGGTTAAATAGATGGTATAAAAAAACCTCCCGTTATGGGAGGTTTTAGTTTGTAAAATATTTAAAGGTTGTTTATTCCTTGATGAACCTTTTCACTACCGTTCCATTCGCTTTTGATCTGATCATAGCAAAATACTGGGCAGCTTCGAGTTTGGAAATGTCGATGTGCTGACCCTGTGAGTAATTAACAAGGTCCATATCCATCACTTTCCTACCGTTAAGGTCATAGATCACCATTTTGTCAAGCGCTATGCTTTGAGGGTTTTCCACAGTGATATAACTATCAGCAGGATTTGGATACAGCTTCACTTTTCCAAGGTTTAATCTTGGTGCGTCCACTTTTAAATCCAAAGTAACTGTGATTATCGTGCTACATATGGAACTATTCCCGTACTGGTCTTCAGCAACAAATAAGATCTCGTGTTGACCTTCCTGTAGCAATGTACCTGCGGGTGGTGTCTGTACAATAGTGGTCACTTCACCATCACAACTATCGGTAGCGGTCACATCTCCATTGGCCACAAAATTGGCAAGGCTATAGAAGTTATCACCGGTGTTGCCTACGACCTCCATTTCTTCCATACATTCAATTACCGGTGCGGTAACATCGTTTACGCTTACCAAAGCAGAACAGGAAGCAATGTTCCCACTGGCATCTTGGGCAAAAACGGTTACTTCCACCTCTGTCCCCGCATCTTCACAGCTAAAGGTATCGATGTCCAAGCTTAAGGTCTCCACAGCACAGTTATCGCTGCTGGCGGTAACTATATCCTCCGGTACGATAGAAGCCTGTCCGTTTTCATCGAGGTTAATAAAGAGCGCCTGACAGGAAACCATCGGCATTTCGTTATCCTCTACGGTCACTACAGATGAACAGGTGGCCGAGTTCCCGCTCTCATCGGTTACGGTAAGGGTAACGTTGTTCATCCCTATCATTGTACAGTCAAAGGTATCGATATCCACCTCAAAAGAAGCGATGGTACAGTTATCGGTAGAGCCGTTGTCGATATCTTCAGCTAAAATGCTGGCGTTTCCGTTTTCATCTAAGCTTACGGTGATATCTTGACATACGACTACCGGTGCCTCATCATCAGCTACTACGATATCTACCGAAGCAGTAGTGGTACATCCGTTATCATCTGTTACGGTTACGGTATAGGTCCCTGCTACAAGTCCTGTAGCGGTTGCTGTAGTCTGTGCATCAGCGTCGTCCCATAAATATGTATAAGGGGCAACTCCTCCTGCTACCGTTACGGTAGCACTACCATCGGTAGCATCAATACAGGATAAATCGGTATCCACAGAGGCTTCTGCCAACAATGTCGTGGGTTCGGTAATAGTTACTGAAGCAATTGCCGGACAGTTGTTTGCATCTGTTACGGTTACCTCATAGGTACCGGCCAATAATCCTCCTATCGCTACGGTTTCATTATCGGTAACATCGGCATAAGTAGAGTTGTCAAAATCGAATTCATAGGGCGCTGCACCTCCGGTAATAGTTATGGATGCGGCTCCATTGTTAGCTCCGTTACAACTTGCGTTTGCGGTAACTATAGCGTCAATAACAATAGCTGTTGGCTCTGTAATGGTCGCCGAAGCAGTAGCAGTACATCCGTTGGCATCTGTTATGGTTACATTATACGTGCCTGCTGCAAGACCTATTGCGGTTGCAGTGGTCTGCGCATCGTTGTCATCCCATAGGTAAGTATAAGGAGCGGTTCCTCCAACTGCAGCTACAGTAGCTTGGCCATTTGCACTTCCGTTACAGCTTACATTGGCGTCTACTATAGCAGCTCCAGTCAATGTTACTGGTTCGTTAATGGTCGCCGAAGCAGTAGTAGTACATAAGTTAGCATCTGTTATAGTTACATTATATGTGCCTGCTGCAAGACCTGTAGCGGTTGCAGTGGTCTGTGCATCGTTGTCATCCCATAGGTAAGTATATGGTGCTGTTCCTCCAACTGCTGATACAGTTGCTTGTCCGTTTGATTCCCCGTTACAGCTTACATTGGCGTCTACTGTTGTAGATGCTGTTAGTGTTACTGGTTCTGTAATGGTAACCGAAGCAGTATCTGTACATCCGTTATCATCAGTTATGGTTACGGTATATGTTCCTGCTGCAAGACCTGTAGCGGTTGCCGTGGTTTGTGCATCGTTGTCATCCCATAGGTAAGTATATGGAGCTGTTCCTCCAACTGCAGCTACAGTAGCTTGGCCGTTTGTACCTCCGTTACAGTTTACATTCGTATCTACTATAGCAGATGCAGTGAGTGCTGCCGGTTCTGTAATGGTTACCGAAGCAGTATCTGTACATCCGTTATCATCAGTTACGGTTACATTATATGTGCCTGCAGCAAGACCTGTAGCGGTTGCGGTGGTCTGTGCATCAGTGTCATCCCATAAATAGGTATATGGAGCAGTTCCTCCAACTGCAGCTACAGTAGCTTGTCCGTTTTCCCCTGCGTTACAGCTTGCGTTGGCATCTACTATCGCAGATGCAGTGAGTGTTACTGGTTCGTTAATGGTCGCCGAAGCAGTAGCAGTACATAGGTTAGCGTCAGTTATAGTTACGGTATATGTTCCTGCAGTAAGCCCTGTAGCGGTTGCGGTGGTCTGTGCATCAGTGTCATCCCATAAATAGGTGTAAGGAGGAGTTCCTCCTGTGCCACTTGCTGTAGCAGTTCCATCATTACCTGCGTTACAGCTTACATTGGTATCTACTGTCGCCGAAGCAGTAAGTGTTACCGGTTCTGTAATGGTTACCGAAGCAGTATCGGTACATCCGTTATCATCAGTTACGGTTACGTTATATGTTCCTGCAGCAAGTCCTGTAGCGGTTGCGGTGGTCTGTGCATCGTTGTCATCCCATAGGTAGGTATATGGTGCTGTTCCTCCAACTGCAGCTACCGTAGCTAGTCCGTTTTCCCCTCCGTTACAGTTGACGTTGGCATCTACTATAGCAGATGCAGATAGTGCTGCCGGTTCTGTAATGGTTACTGAAGTAGTAGCGGTACACCCATTGGCATCGGTTACATTGATGGGGTAAGTGCCTGCCTGTAGTCCTGAAATGGCGAGTGTTGGATCAGGAAAATTA
>MDTG01143711.1_pt1 | contig 38864 bp, 32 predicted proteins | sample 811421 | NCBI WGS metagenome assembly MDTG01 (sample SAMN05326645, study PRJNA326480) | marine metagenome | isolation source: seawater | place: Pacific Ocean: South East | collected 2011 | reverse complement strand
TCGCTCAAAACGGCGAGCAAGGCAATGCTGACATCGAAGCCAAGGTACGACAAGAAGTCAAACAACTCTGCGACCAATTCCCAATATACTAAAATAGTCAGGTTTTTACAAAATAATCATCCATGAGCCTAGGCCCTTAAGCAAAAGAAACACAGAGTTTTAGCTGGAAGGACTTTTACCCCAAATGGAAATATATAAAATTCTGCTTTGGCAAGAGTGGCGTGACCTGAAGTCAAGAGGTCAAACGTTAGGATCACCCGTTGACCAAACCGATGGCTACATCCATTTTTCAACAGCAGAACAATTGAGAGTTACAGCCTTTAAACACTTTAGGTCGCAAAAAGACATTGTGGTTCTAGGATGTGATACAGGTTTAATGGATAGCCCATTGAAATGGGAACCATCGCGAGGTGGATCACTATTTCCGCACCTTTACGGGCCCATAGAAATCCAATTTGTACTCTGGCACTCGATTGTGTCCATAGTCGGTGATTCGCATGTTTTTCCAGAATGGATCCCACTTAAATGATAGAACAGCTCGGCCTCAAGATTTTGCGCAATTTTGATCCTGAATTTGGACATCAGATAGCACTATGGATACTTCAAAATCGTTTAGTATTACGGAGCAAGATTGTCACTTCCGAACGACTTAAAACCTCAATTGCTGGAATAAAAATTCCGAATCCAATTGGATTAGCAGCTGGCTTCGATAAAAACGCAGAGGTTTTGGTTGGTTTATCAAAATCTGGGTTTGGCTTTGTTGAGGTTGGAGCAGCAACTCCCCTACCTCAACAAGGTAATGAGAAACCAAGGCTATTCCGTCTAAACGAAGACAAGGCAGCTATCAATCGTTTTGGCTTTAATAACGATGGAATGTTAGCAATTGCCAAAAGGCTTAAAAAACGACCTGCCGGACTAGTGACGGGCCTAAACCTTGGTGCAAATAAAGCCAGTACCGACAGAACCGCTGATTTTATAAAAGTATTGGCACATTGCGGGCACTGTGTTGATTTCGCGACTGTAAATATAAGTAGTCCTAACACGAAAAACTTAAGGGATTTACACGCCAAAAGGGCATTGAGCGCGTTGTTAAGCAGCGTTATGGAAGCACGCGAAGGTCTTAAAACACAACTTCCCATATTCCTGAAAATCGCACCTGACTTGGATCCAGTTGAGTTGACTGACATTGCAGAAATTGCCACAGAGAAAAAAATCGATGCGATCATTGCAACCAATACGACATTGCAGCGTGATGGATTGAAAAGTGTACATCGTGCAGAAACTGGTGGTTTGTCCGGAAAGCCGCTTTTTCAGCCGTCAACACGAATTCTTGCACAACTAGCGTCTCTGCTTAACTCACGCATTCCGTTGATTGGCGTTGGTGGAGTTGCAAGTGCGCAGGATGCTTATGACAAAATCTGCGCTGGTGCTTCAGCGGTGCAACTTTATACTGCGTTCGTGTATCATGGTCTTTCTTTGGTTAACAAAATCGCGACTGACCTTGATAGGCTTCTCAAACGGGACGGGTTCGAAAATATTTCTGCGGCCGTTGGTAGCAGAGCGCAAGAATTTCTATAAATCATAGTTCGGCACGCGCCTCCAGTGCTGGGTATTTGATCGCGAGTGTTGCTCCCCGAGCCACAAAAGAAATCAACAAAGACGACCATAAGCCATGGTTTCCAAAAATAGGAACTAGCAGCGAAATACTAACCAAATATATGGCCAAACTCACTGCCATCATGTTGCGCATAACTGCAGTTTCTGTAGCGCCAAGGTAAATTCCATCGAAAATAAAAGCTGCCAGACCAAAAATTGGCGCTGAGATCAGATAAGGCAAATAGCGCAAAGCTTCGGCCTGTACCTCAGGTGACTTTGTTATCAGAAAAATAATGTTAGGCCCAAAGATTGCAAATATCACTACAAGTAGAGCAGAAAACCCCATACCCCATTGGCCACACATTATTGCACTTTTACGCAATTTGCTTCGTTTATTTCCACCAATGGCCTGCCCAACAAGAGCCTCAACTGCGAAAGCAAATCCATCTAAAAAAAAGGATGCAATCATAAGAAACTGAAGCAAGACCTGATTAGCCGCCAATTGAACATCGCCGAAGCGAGCCGCTATAAAAGTGAACGATATCAAAATGGTCTCAAGCATTAAGGTCCGAAATAGGATATCCCTATTGACCGTAAACATACGTAGAAGTTTCGTACGCTCGAAAACTGCAATCCAGGATCGTGCTACGACACTAAGTAGAGTTTTTCGACAAATAAACAGACCAATAGACAATCCGGTTGCTTCCGCAATACACGTTGCAATTGCGACTCCCTCTACTCCCCATCCAAAGGACAAGACGAAGACCAAGTCCAAAACAATGTTTACGCCGTTCATTGTTAACTGTAAGAAAAGCACTTGGTTGGTTCGCTCCTGCGCAACCAACCAACCATTTATCCCAAAAAGTGTGATCGCCGCAGGCGCTGTTAGAACGCGGATCTTCAGATAACTGCGTGCTAACTCCTCTACCTCTGCAGACGCAGGGGATAACTTGAACGCTGCGAAAAAGAGAATTGCTTGCGATGCAAGGATAAACCCACCCGCGATAAAACCCGCAATCAGTACGCGAGTGAGAATGACGGCGACTTCGACCTGATCGCAGGCGCCACGGGCTTGTGAGGTCAAGCCTGTGGTACCCATCCGAAGGAACCCGAAAAACGAGTACACAACGCTTATGACCAAGGACCCGATAGCCACTGCTCCAATAGGAATTGGCGAGGGAATTTGTCCAACAACAAAGGTATCTACTGCCCCTAAAAGTGGCACTGTAGAATTGGCGAGAATGATTGGCAAAGCAATTTTCAGGATGCGACGATGCGTGACGTCCATCTGCAATTCTATATCTCCTCGTCTAGCTCGGTGGATGGAACAAGGAAATGCCCCGTTGCCTGCGCGAAAATACGGCTACGCTTGTCCTGCCATGCTTCGACAAATACAGAAGCATAACGTCGACCAGAACGTCTTACCCTTGCGCGCGCATAGGCATCACGGGGCAGACCTGTGCGCAGATAGTCTACTGTAAAATCAATGGTCTTCGGCATCTCAACCTGAGTGCCTAGCTGAATATCATGTGGTACAAGCGGTGATGCTTCGATTTTTTTCAAAAGAGCTGCCCAGCTCAGTTCGATTAACGCTGATGATTCAAGAAATGCCGCGATGGCCCCACCATGCAAAGCTGGCAAACTAGGATTGCCTATTAAAGAGTCGTGGTAACGAATAATCGCGGTCAGCTCGTCTCCTCTACGATCAAAGCTAATTCCCATGAAATGTAAGTAAGGTATTGACTGTACAACAACAGCCAAAGCCTCATCTTTTTTTTGCTTCAAGGCGTTCGCATGTTTTGGGCAAGATTTCGCCATCTATAAATTACCAGAAACAAATGCTCCCGCGGCGGTAGCCACGGGTCTGTCATTGTCATTATCCAAAGCTACTGCACGCACGAAAGAAACACTGTGGGTTACATTGTAACAAGTGGCTTGGGCACGAATTGTATCACCTGGATTAGCCGAGCGCATGTAATCCACACGCAAATCAATTGTTGCAGTAAGTCCTTTTTGTTCAGGGTGGCTTATAACGGCGGCACCACAGCAACTGTCTAATAATGCAAAAACTGCACCACCATGAATAACCCCTGTGACAGAATCTCCAATAAATCTCCGATCATATTTCATATGCATTTCCGCAGTACCTTTTCCAATTGCTTCAATCCAAATGCCGAGCAGCTTGGCATGCGGTATTGCTTCCATGAATTGAAAGGCTTTTGCTGTTCTATCAAAGTTCAAATTTGATCTCCTAATAATCCAGATTACCATGAAATTTATTTGGGATAAACTGCAAGAGCTGCGGTTGCCCTTCCCAAGTCTAGGTTTTAGGTTGTGGAAAGGAGGTTCTTTTATGCCGGAAACAAGACTGACTTTCAAAGAAATGTGCGCGAAATTTTCTGTTACCCCCCGCACATTGAGATATTACGAATATATCGAGCTTTTACAGCCAGATAGGGAAGGCCGTTCTCGGTTCTATGGGCCGCGAGAAATTGCGCGAATGACATTAATACTTAGAGGCAGAAAATTTGGTTTTCTACTTGAAGAAATGCGCCAATGGTTAGCTATTTATGATCAAGAGGGCACCATAGCGCAGATGGAAGTATTCACAGAAATGGCCGAACGGAAGATAAACGAACTCAAAGAACAGCAGGTGCAGCTGGCTCAAACCCTAAAAGAGCTCGAAGAACTTCGCGATAAAACAACCGTGGTTTCTGAAAAAGACTGAGCGACAGCCTCTGAAAGCATTATTTACTAAGCTGACGTAACGTTTGACTTACGTAAGCCTTCAAATTAAACTAATTTTTCCTCAGAAAAATTCGAAGCTCAAATGAGAACACCCTATGCAAACTGAGGAATACCTTACCATTCGACAGATATGCGATGAATTTGAAGTTACGCCACGCACAATACGGTTTTATGAAGCTAAGGAACTCTTATTTCCTATCCGACAAGGTCAAAAAAGGCTTTTTGACAAACGTGATAGGGCGCGTATGAAACTCATTTTGCGTGGAAAGCGCTATGGGTTTTCACTCGAAGAAATTCGCCAACTTCTAGATTTGTATCGGTCTGGTGGATCTCAAAAGCCGCAGGTTTTAAAAACTTATACGATTGCACTTGAGCGGCTTAAGGAACTGGAAAAGAGTCGGGAAAACCTCACTCTTGTGATTGAAGAGCTGCGCGAACAAATTAAGTGGGGCGAGAACTTACTTAACTCGCTAGCAGTGCCGAAACGCATCCCAGAAACGGAACCTTTGCCATAAAAAAAGAGGCACAAATGCCAAGCTATTCTCCACCCACTAAAGATATGAAATTTATTCTGGAATCTGTGCTAAGGGTCTATGAAACTGATATACCAGGATATAAAGACATTGATTCTGACTTCATTGCAGCAGTTTTGAACGAAAGCGGTAAACTTGCCCAAAATGTGATGACTCCTTTGAATAGCATCGGGGATACCGATGGCTGCACATATGAAAACGGTGTCGTTCGCACTCCAAAAGGCTTCAAAGAGGCTTTTGAGGAGTTAAAAACTGGTGGTTGGACCGGCCTTGATTGTGATCCCGACTATGGTGGTCAAGGTCTTCCAATTGTTGTTGCTAGCGCTGTAACAGAAATATTCTCGTCAGCAAATATGGCATTTAGCATGTACCAGGGGCTTACCCATGGCGCTTATTCAGCCATCCATGCTCATGGATCTGCAGAACAAAAACGGAAATATCTCCCCAAAATGGTTAGCTGTGAATGGACCGGCACAATGAACCTCACAGAGCCTCATTGCGGAACTGACCTTGGACTAATGTACACCAAAGCAACGCCGCAAGATAACGGTTCTTACGATATCACAGGCCAGAAAATTTTTATCTCCGCAGGGGATCATGATCTGGCAGAAAACATAATCCACCTTGTGCTTGCCAAGATAGAAGGTGCTCCAAAGGGAATTAAAGGCGTTTCACTTTTTATTGTGCCAAAGTTTTTGGTCAAAGAGGATGGGGCAATAGGGCAACGAAATTTTGTCTCAGTGAGCAAAATTGAAGAGAAGATGGGCATTCACGGCAATGCAACGTGCGTCATGAATTATGATGGTGCGACTGGTTATTTATTGGGCGAGGCTCACAAAGGCATGCGCGCCATGTTCACAATGATGAATGAAGCCCGCCTTGGCGTCGGTGTACAAGGTTACGCACAAGCGGAAGTAGCATATCAAAACGCGTTGGAATACTCAAAGGCCCGCCTGCAGGGACGTGATGTTACAGGCGTTAAAAATCCCTCAGACCCAGCTGACCCATTAATCGTGCACCCGGACATAAGACGAAATCTTATGGAGCAAAAAAGCTTTGTTGAGGGAGCACGCGCTTTTACACTGTGGGGCGCGAATTTGATCGATCGTCACCAACGTTTGAATGATAGTGATGCCGATGGCCTTGTCAGCCTACTCACACCGGTGATCAAAGGGTTCCTTACGGACAAGGGCTTTGATATGTGCATACAAGCACAGCAAGTATACGGTGGTCATGGATATATCGAAGAATGGGGTATGTCCCAATTTGCCCGCGATGCCCGGATAGCTATGATTTATGAAGGCGCAAATGGTATCCAAGCACTCGATCTTGTGGGGCGTAAGCTGTCGCAAGACGGTGGAAAACATGTTATGGCCTTTTTTGAATTAATTGGAGAATTTTCATCCATGCAAAAAGGACACAATGATACTTTTGACAAACAGTTTCTGGATCCGCTAGAACGTGGCAGCAAAGATCTTAAGGCCGCAGCTCTGTACTTCATGAAAAACGGACTGAAAAATCCAAACGATGCTTTAGCCGGGTCCTACGACTTCATGCATATGTTCGGTCACGTTTGCCTTGGTCTAATGTGGGCACGAATGGCGAAAGCAAGCTTTGAAGCCCTGGATAATGGCGCAGACGACATTGTATTTTATGAGACAAAGATCGCCACGGGACGTTACTACATGTCGCGCCAATTGCCTGCAACAGCAATGCACTTGGCACGTATTGAGTCAGGGGCAGATCCAGTAATGGCGATAAATGCAGCTAGTTTTTAAAAAACGAAAGGGCAAACCTACATGGGAATGATGGAATCTAGCTGGATGACAGAAGAGCACCAGATGTTGTCAGAAATGACAGCTAAATTTATCAATGAGGAATGGGCACAACATTTTGATCGTTGGCGGAAACAGGGAGAGATGGACTTTGATACTTGGCAGCAAGCAGGTGAGCTTGGGCTACTTTGTCCGTCCATTCCGGAAGAATACGGTGGCCACGGAGGTGATTTTGGTCACGAGGCCGCAATACTTATCGAAGGCAGCAGAGCAAACCTTGCGAGTTGGGGACAAGGTATTCACTCAGGAATTGTGGCCCACTACATCCTGGCTTATGGGACCGAGCAACAAAAAAAACGTCTTTTGCCCAAAATGGTCTCAGGAGAGCTGGTTGGTGCGCTTGCCATGACAGAACCCTCTGGCGGTTCCGATGTTCAAGCTATTAAAACAAAAGCCGTCAGAGATGGTAACGCATATCGGTTGAATGGACAAAAGACCTTTATTACAAATGGGCAACACGCTAACATAATCCTTGTAGCCGCTAAAACCAATCCTTGCGAAAAAGCTAAGGGTACCTCATTGATTATTGTTGAAACAAACGATGCAGATGGGTTTAGCCGCGGACGTAACCTTGAAAAGGTTGGGATGAAATCAGCGGATACCTCAGAGCTTTTTTTCGATGATGTGGAAATCGCACCAGAGAATATTCTGGGAGGTGAAGAAGGCCACGGCTTTTACCAAATGATGCAACAACTGCCACAAGAACGCCTAATTATTGGTTGTAGCGCGGTTGGAGCCATGGAGGGCGCCGTTGAGCGCACAATTGAGTACTGTAAGAGCCGGCAGGCATTTGGAGGGCCAATCCTACAATTTCAAAATACGAAATTCAAACTGGCAGAATGCAAAACAAAAACCACCGTTGCACGTGCCTTTCTTGACAATTGCATCGATCAGCATCTACGTGGAGAATTTACAGTCGATAAGGCTGCCATGTGCAAATACTGGCTCACCGATACTCAGGGAGAGGTGTTAGATGAATGCCTGCAACTACATGGTGGTTATGGCTTTATGCAGGAATACGCTATCGCGGAAATGTGGACGGATGCGCGTGTTCAGCGTATCTATGGCGGCACAAACGAAATTATGAAGGAACTTATTTCAAGAAATCTTTAAAAGGAAATATAATCAGATAGTTAGACGTAATCGTCTCATAAAAATTGGAGACAAGAATTGAAATTACATTGTTTTGGCGAAAGCGGTCATAGTTACAAGGTAGCACTGGCACTAGAATTGGCTGAGTGTGAGTGGCAACCTATCTTTGTTGATTTTTTCAAAGGAGAGACACGAAGCGAAGTCTATCTCAGAGACGTAAACAACATGGGCGAAGCACCAGTGCTCGTAGATGGGGGAAAAAAGATCTCACAATCCGGTTTAATCCAAGCCTACCTTGCAGAAAAAACTGGAAAACATGGTGGAAGAAATAAGTCCGAGAAGGAAGATATTCTACGTTGGACTTTCTGGGACAATTCTAAATTTTCCACTGTGATTGGTATAACAAGATTCCTTATGAATTTCGTGCCGAAAGGGAGATGTCCCCAGGAGGTGATTGATATGAACCAATCTCGCCTAAAAGTTGCTTTCAAAATCCTGAATAATGCTCTCGAGGGGAAGAGTTTTTTAGTGGGAGACAGCATCACTCACGCGGATATGACTTGTTGTGGTTATCTTTTCTATCCCGAATCATTTGGCTTTAACCGAGCCGATTGGGTAAATATTGACCGTTGGCTTAAAAATATTTCACAAACTCCGGGCTGGAAGGCCCCATATGATTTGATGCCCGGCAGCCCAGCTGACCGAACCTGATAAGGAGAAATGCATGACCGATGTTTACATATACGATGTAGTGAGGACTCCAAGAGGCAAAGGCCGCAAGGATGGAAGCCTTCACGAGGTTACCTCATTACGACTATCTACAACGACTCTAAATGCGCTCAAAACGAGAAACGGCCTTGACGGTCATGCCGTAGAAGATGTGATCTGGGGCAATGTCACCCAGGTTGGCGAACAGGGGGCCTGCCTGGCACGCTCAGCCGTGCTGGCATCCGATCTTGATGAAAGCATTCCTGGCCTGTCAATCAACCGCTTTTGTGCCTCAGGGCTTGAGGCGGTGAACCTTGCCACTAACCAAGTTCGCGGTGGTGCGGGAGATGGGTACATAGCTGGTGGAGTAGAAAGCATGAGCCGCGTCCCCATGGGGAGTGACGGAGGCGCTGTTGCTGTCGATCCATCTTTAACATTTGAACAATATTTCGTACCCCAAGGTATAGGTGCAGATATAATTGCCACTGAATATGGCTTTAGTCGCGATGATGCGGATCAGTTAGCAGTAGAAAGCCAAATACGTGCAAAAGCCGCCTGGGATGATAATCGCTTTGCAAGCTCGATCGTTCCAGTTGAGGACATTAATGGCCTAACCATTCTGGATTATGATGAATACATTCGTCCTGGTACAAACATGCAATCTTTAGGGGCTTTAAAGCCTTCGTTCAAAGAACAGGGTGAAATAATGCCCGGTTTCGATAAGGTAGCGCTTATGAAATACCCACATCTTGAAAGGATTAACCATATTCACCACGCTGGCAATAGTTCTGGAATTGTAGATGGATCTGCTGCTGTATTGGTTGGGAACAAAAAATTTGGTGAACAATACGCAATTAAGCCTCGAGCCCGGATCCGCTCTACTGCCAAGATTGGCACAGATCCGACCATTATGTTGACCGGCCCAATCCCAGTTACAAAAAAGATCCTGCTAGAAAGTGGTATGGAAATTGGAGACATCGACCTCTTCGAAGTTAATGAGGCTTTTGCCAGCGTTGTGCTGCGCTTTGAACAAGCTTTCAGAGTGTCTCATGATAAAGTTAATGTAAATGGCGGTTCTATTGCCATGGGCCATCCTTTAGGAGCAACCGGTGCCATGATACTAGGAACTCTTGTGGATGAACTTGAGCGCAGTGACAAAGAAACAGGTTTGGCAACGCTATGTATCGGTTCGGGTATGGGCGCAGCAACGATTATTGAACGTGTCTAAAAATTTGTCCTTCAGTCAGCCAATCAACCAAAGTATCGTATGCCTTAACCATTAGGCCAAATCAATGGAATTCCCAGAGATAACGTCCTTAGAAGCGGGATTTTGATATGACAGATTTCACAATGACCAAGGATGCCGATGGCATCGCCACCATCGTATGGGATTGCACCGACAAATCCATAAATGTGATGAATATGGAAGGGATGCGCCAACTTGATGCATTTATCGACAGTGCGCTCGATAATGAAGCAGTCAAAGGAATCATAATCACGAGCGGTAAAAAAGACTTTGCTGCGGGAATGGATCTGAATGTACTCGCCAAGATGAAAGCCACCTCCGGAGATAACCCGGCCAAAGGTGTTTTTGAAGGCATTATGATGATGCATAACGCACTGCGCAAAATTGAACGCGCCGGTATGGATCCCAAAACTAATAAGGGCGGGAAGCCAATAGTAACGGTTCTACCCGGCACTGCTCTGGGCATTGGACTTGAGCTTCCGCTAGCAACCCATCGTATTTTTGCAGCGGAAAACCCTGAGGCGAAAATCGGATTTCCCGAAATCTTGGTGGGCCTTTTCCCAGGTGCGGGCGGAACGACAAGACTCGTGCGCAAACTTGGTGCAATGGGAGCTTCACAATACCTACTTGAAGGCAAATTAATCACGCCGACCAAGGCAAAATCTGCAGGGCTTATTGATGAAGTTAGCTCTGAACCTATGAAAGACGCGCGGGCTTGGGTTCTTTCTGCAAGCGCTTCAGACCTGGTCAAAATATGGGATGCTAAAGGTTATAAAATGCCCGGCGGCACCCCTTATCATCCTTCAGGCTTCCTAACGTTTGTTGGTGCATCTGCAATGGTACACGGAAAAACCTTTGGAGCCTTCCCCGCCGCTAAAGCTCTTTTAAGCGCCGTCTATGAAGGGGCACAAGTACCATTTGATACAGCACTGAGGATTGAGGCGCGGTGGTTTACCAATATAATCATGGACCCTTCATCTTCGGCCATGATCAGGAGCCTGTTCCTTAACAAACAAGCTCTTGAAAAAGGTGCCGTTCGCCCAGCGGATATAGCAGATCAAAGAGTGAGGAAGGTTGGTGTCATTGGCGCAGGTATGATGGGGGCCGGTATTGCACTTGTCTCAGCTCAGGCAGGTATTGATGTTGTCTTAGTGGATCAAACCCGGGAAGCCGCAAATAAAGGTAAAGCTTATGGCGAGACCTACATAGACACAAGCATAAAACGAGGGAAATCTACGGCTGAAAAGAAAAAAGAAATTCTTTCTAAAATCAACGCAACTAGCGATTTAGATCTGCTTAGAGATGCAGATCTGATCATTGAAGCTGTGTTTGAAGATCCAGAAGTGAAATCCAATGTAACCAAAGCGGTTGAAGCAGTGATCCCAAAAAATTGCATTTTTGCCTCTAATACATCAACATTGCCCATCAGCGAGCTTGCGAAATCAAGTCTACGTCCTGAGCAGTTTATCGGCATTCACTTCTTTTCACCGGTAGAACGCATGAAGCTAGTGGAAATCATAAAGGGCAAGAAAACCGGCGACCACGCGGTCGCGAAAGCCCTTGACTACGTACGTCAAATTAGTAAAACGCCCATCGTGGTTAACGATGCCCGTTTTTTTTACGCCAATCGCTGCATCATTCCTTACATTAACGAGGGTATCCGAATGGTATCTGAAGGCGTTTCACCGGCGCTTGTTGATAATGCCGCGCGTATGCTCGGCTTTCCAATAGGCCCTTTGCAGCTTGTCGATGAAACATCAATCGATCTTGGTGCCAAAATCGCCAGAGCCACCAAGACAGCGATGGGAAATGACTACCCTGATAGTGCTGTGGATAATGTTCTGTTCTGGCTAGAAGGTCAGGGGCGGATTGGACGTAAGGCGAAAGCTGGGTTTTTCAGCTATGACGAGGCTGGTAAAAGGATTGGATATTGGCGAGGTTTGCATGACCGATATCCGCAGATGGAAGAGCAACCACAGCTGACCGAAGTACAGCATCGCTTAATGTTTGCTCAGGCGCTCGAAGCTATACGCGCCTTGGAGGAAGGCGTATTGATGGATGTCCGTGAAGGTGATGTAGGAGCCATCCTTGGCTGGGGTTTTGCCCCTTGGTCAGGTGGCCCAATAAGTTGGATCGACATTCTTGGTTCGCCATACGCCGCAAACCGTTGCGATGAACTTCAATCCGCTTATGGAGATCGGTTTTCCTGTCCCAACCTTCTACGCGAGATGAGTGAAAAGGGGCAAAGTTTTTATGGTCGTTTTGCCAATGTAGATAAAGTCACTTAGAAAGCGCACCGCTAGTGTCGAGAGCCCCTTAAAAAAATTTTTTAAAAATACAAACCTATAAATTATTGTCAGAAACGGCGCTTAAAGTATTTTTCTTAATGATCAAAGTTTAATTGGAGGCATGGTAAAAAACCGCCAAATACTTTCTAATGGCCAAGACTCCGATATAAGCGGTAAAAGACTATATGTAATAGCGATTAGAATAATTAGCAGAAACATACTCCAAATCTAATTTAGGTAAAGCTTCCCAACGTAATAGACGAAATTAGTCAGAAATATTTTACGTTTCCGAGCTCCTGTAACGTTAAAAAGGGCTAAATGCTAATAGGCTCAAAAATTTTAACAATTTGGTTATAGTTATTCCCAATGACTGCCCTCTTGACCGAGAAATTAAAATCGCTGAATGGCGATTAATTGAAAGGTTTTCCCGCATTGGGGTTTTCTTTCCCACCTTGATGGGTTCTATTCTAATTCAAATATGAAACCTTACTTGGATTATTTGGGAGAAAGAAATGGGTTGGTTGCAAGATGAAACAGGCCTTGAAAAAAATGCAGCTAATTATGTTCCTCTCACGCCCTTATCACACCTGCGGCGGGCCTCAACTGTATTTGCTAATCGGACAGCTGTAGTATACGGCGCACATCGCAAAACTTACGCCGAATACTATGAGAGGTGTACTCGGCTGGCATCCGCTCTCCATAAAGTCGGAGTAAAATCAGGTGAAGTGGTTGCTACGCTTATACCCAACCTTCCTGCGCAGGCTGAGGCACATTTTGGCGTGCCCGCATGTGGTGCCGTTCTAAACACTGTAAATGTGCGCCTTGACGTAAGCACCGTAGCGTACATCCTTGATCACGGTGAAGCTAAAGTAGTTCTTACGGATACGCAGTTCCTTGAGCTAGCCGAAACTGCCTGCGCTGCTATGGAAGGTGATGCGCCGACGATTATCGAAGTACCTGATGATGCAGCCGGATATCCGCCAAGTGGCAAATACCTTACATATGAAAAACTTCTTGAAACTGGAAATCCGACTTTTGACTGGATTATGCCCAAGGATGAATGGGAAAGCCTTGCTTTGAACTATACATCCGGCACAACAGGCCGCCCCAAAGGTGTAGTTAGCCATCACCGTGGCTCGTACTTGATGACAATGGGAACCGTGATCAGTTGGCAAATGACGCTTAACCCAGTTTTCATGACAATTGTTCCGTTGTTTCACTGTAATGGTTGGAACCATACTTGGATGATGCCTGTACTTGGGGGCACACTTGTCTGTTGTCGTGAAATTTTAGCAAGCGCCATTTATGATGCAATTGCCGATGAAGGAGTACAGTATTTTGGTGGAGCGCCGATTGTGCTTAATATGATCGTAAATGCCAAACCTGAAGAACGTAGAGAATTTGATCAAACCGTTGAGGTCTTTACTGCGGGGGCTCCGCCTGCACCTGCAACCCTGGCAAAAATCGAAACTCTGGGTTTTAACGTAACACAAGTGTATGGTCTGACAGAAACCTATGGCCATATTACAGAATGCGTTTGGGACGATTTCAGGTGGGGAGAACTTACCGAAGAAAAGCGTGCAGCTATCAAGGCGCGTCAGGGCGTTGCTTTCCCAATGATGGAACATATTACAGTTATGGATCAAGGGATGCAGCAAGTTCCCATGGACGGTAAAAGCCAGGGAGAGATCATGATCCGGGGAAACTGTGTGATGAAGGGTTATTTTAAAAATACAAAAGCTACAAATGAATCTTTTATCGGAGGATATTTTCATTCAGGTGACATCGCAGTACAGCATCCCGACTCATATATGCAGATCGCAGATAGATCCAAAGACATCATTATTTCTGGCGGTGAAAATATCAGTTCAGTTGAAGTTGAGGGCGTTTTGATGGAACATCCGTCTGTCTCACTTTGCGCTGTGGTGGCTAAATATGATGAGAAATGGGGAGAAGTACCATGTGCCTTCATCGAACTTTTAGAGGGGCAAACCCCAACTGAAGAAGAAATCATCAAATTCGCACGGATTAAGCTCGCCGGTTTTAAGACGCCAAAACGAGTGCTATTCCAAGAACTTCCAAAAACCTCTACCGGTAAAATCCAGAAGTTCGAATTACGCGAATTTGCAAAAAATTTGGACTAACCTTTATAGACCGTGCTAAGTTTTTAATAACTTCATCAACGGATTTTTATGCGTAAGTGACTGCCTTAGACAAATATGCCCGCCTCGAAGCAGAAGCGCTTTGGCGACAAAGCTCTGACAAACAGCACCGCAATGTTATAGTTTCCATCGGCAACGCCACACTTGTTATAACGGATCCACAAGATAGGCCCATCACGCATTGGTCACTAGGAGCAATTGCACGTGACAACCCCGGTCAGTACCCAGCCGCATATCACCCAGATGGAGATGTAGACGAACGGCTGGAGTTCGCTGAAAGTGAAAAAGAGATGGTCGAGGCTATTGAAAAGCTCCAACGTGTTATAGAAAGACGCCGCCCAAAACCAGGACGCCTTAGAATGCTGATTTCATTGACGATTTTTGCCTCTATCGCAGCACTATCAGTATTCTGGCTTCCACAGGCCGTTAAAAATTATGCCGCCCGGATTGTCCCCCCCATCAAACAAAGAGAAATAGGGCATGAGCTTTTGAAGCTTATAACGGAGTTCACAGGAAAACCATGCAACTCAACTTTTGCAAATAACTCACTATCAGTTTTATTTGATAAGACAATCGGTGGGACCGGCACTTTATACGTTTTGCCAAGCGGGCTTGACCAAACTGCCAGTTTACCGGGCAATCTTATCCTCATAAGTCGAGAGCTCGTGGAAGATTATGAGGATCCAGATGTTGTAGCCGGATTTGTAGTAGCGGAACAACTTAGGTACGAACAAAGTGAAATTTTTAAAGACATGCTTAACTTTGTGGGAACATTTGCAGCTTTCAGACTACTAACCACTGGTGCGATGCCACAGGACGCGCTTAGATCTTATTCAAAAAGTATTTTACTCCAACCCCAAACAGCTGTTCAAAATGCAGAACTTATTAATCGGTTTCATACCAAAAATTTGCGATTGTCACCTTACGCTTATGCATTGGATGTAACAGGAGAAAAAACATACACGTTGATCGAAGCAGACGCGCTTTCAGATTTAGAGTTTGCCCCAATCCTTCCAGATCGAAACTGGATACAATTGCAAAATATTTGTGGTGGATGACAAAAATTTGTAAAATCTAACTCGCAAAAGTTACGTTTTCATGGATTCTATTCCAGCCGGAGGCTTTGTGAATGCAACCAAAACCCCCTGAAAATCTGACACTCGGAGGCTCGTATCTGGTAGGTGAGTTACTGCTGTCATTTGTTATTGCTACACTTGTAAAATTGCTTGAGTCCAACATGACAGTTTTTGAAATTATGTTTTATCGTTATTTATTTTGTCTGCCGCTTTTATTCCTTTATGGCCGCTTATCACTTGGGCCAAGTTTTCTTGTTATTAATAATGTAAGAATTTTAATTCTACGTACTATATGCGGCTTTCTGGGATTGTGCTTCTGGTTTCTTGCAGTTGCAACAATTGATATCAGCCTGGCAACCGCACTTACCAACACGATGCCAATTTTCATTACAATATTATCTTTGCTGATTGCTAAAGAAAAGGTTGGCTTGCGTCTGGTTTTGGCGGTTTTCTGTGGATTTATTGGTGTTTTGATTTTACTTCTGCCAGTGGATACAACCTTCAACCTTGAAGGTACAATCTACGCCCTTTTAGGTGCATTTTTTGCAGGTCTAATGTTCGTTTACATCAGAATGCTTGGAAAAAGCGATGCAACTATTTCAACAGCGATTTGGTACAATAGTGCAGGAGTAATCTTTTCTACGCTGCTATGGAAGGGATTGCCAGTCGAAATCGCAAGTACGAATATAGCAGACCTGATGTTATCAAGTAAAACCTGCCTTATCGCCATTGGCGTACTTGCAAGCTTTCAACAGTTCTTTTTGGCCCAAAGTCACCGCTTTGCCGATGCATCTACGCTTGCCCCATTGCACTATATTGCAATACCAATTGGGGTCATCTTTGGCGTGGTAATTTTTGGAGAAGTGATAACACCCAAATTTGTATTTGGGACGGGCATCATCGTTGGCGCAAATTACTACATATTCTTGCGAGAGCGTACCTATCAGGAAGTCACAAGAAAATAAATGATACAGGATCAGTCCTAAATGAAGGGAAAGCTCTATGGTATATCACCATTATACGCCGTAGTGTGTAAGCCTTACTTGCAGTTTTGAGGAGTATATGACCGATTTTCTAAAGTCAGACAAGTCCGGCTATATGGCATGTTTGATGGTTATGCTCATCTGGGTTTTCTGGCTAATCGTCAGTCGTGTTGGCGCGACCTCATCGCTAACAGTCTATGATCTCGCTGCAATGCGCTATGGCATATCGGCAGTCGTTTCACTCCCATTTGTGATATATTTCAAAGCTTGGAATAGTTTACCAGCTAAGCGGGCTGTAGTCCTGTCAATTGTTCTAGGCCCCCTATATATTATTACCGTTTTTTCAGGATTCATATATGCCCCTGCGGCGCATGGTGGTATTTTTATGAACGGGTTGATGCCGATATTTACCATTGTTATTGCATGGGTCTTATTAAGCACTGCTATAGAGTTAAGGAAAGTTCTCGGCGCAATTTGTATTATTATTTCCGCTACCTTTTTGGGCTTAAACACATCTAATTTGAATTTAACACAAAGTTGGCTTGGGGACATTTTCTTTACCCTTGGTGGACTTTTCTTTGCGGTTTTCGTTACACTCTCGCGACTTTGGGATATAAAGACAATCGACATTCTTTTCTGCGGTTCCATCCTAAATGCAATGATTTATTTACCATTGTGGTATCTGTTTTTACCAACTGGATTTGGGACGACCGATTCTTCAATAATACTTTTACAAGGTGTCTACCAAGGGCTGATCCCGAACCTTATTGGACTAGTTTTAATTGCGCATGCATCCAGGACAGTAGGAGCAGATGTTACTGCAGCTTTTATGGCCACAGTCCCAGGATTTGGAGCGATACTAGGCGTAGTTTTATTATCAGAACAGATGACGTTTGGTGACTCGATTGCAACGTTGGGAATTACTCTTGGCCTTTTTCTGATAGCCGTGAGAGGGAAAAACTAAAAGTTTAGCATAAAACAGACGATCATATGGATATTTTATTTAAAATTTTCCTTATTTCTGCAAAGTTTACAAAACTTTTTGACGCTCCAACGTTTAAGGGAGAAACAAATGACCAAAGGTACTGTAGTAGCGCCACAACCCGAAACTGCTGAAATTGGGACCGAGATCTTACGACAAGGAGGCAACGCTATAGACGCTGCAATTGCAATGGCGTTCACTCAAACGGTTGTTGACCCTCAAATGTGTGGTATCGCGGGTTTTGGTAGCGCACAGATCTTAATGCCTGGACAAGAAGTACATGCTGCTATCGATTTCCATGGCAGAGCTCCACTTGCAACGACTGCAGACATGTGGCTCGACTCAATTGAACATGAAGCAACGGACGGGTGGGGCTTTATATTAAAAAATCGCGAAAATGAATTCGGCTATCAATCTATTGGAACACCCAGGACCCTTGCAGCCTTAGAGTTCATTCTTAAAAAGTTTGGAACTATGCGCCTGGATCGATTGATAGCGCCCGCTTTAGATTACTGCTTTGATGGCTTTTTAATCCGACCTCATGTCTCCGAATTTTGGAACCTCCCTCCAACTGCTGGCCGTGATGCAAATATTTCCATGGTCACAAAATTTTCATCCACAAGAAAAATTTACTGTAACGAAAATGGTTTACCTCTAAAAATTGGCGACAAACTTATTAATAAAGACATGGGGAATACACTTGAAAAAATATCCAAATATGGTGTGCATGAATTTTACGAAGGTGAAATCAGCGATCGGATGGTTAGAGACATCACAATAAATGGCGGTCTATTAACTCACGAAGATTTAACCCTGTGTAAACCGGAAGAAATTACACCACTGAACGCATCATTCAGAGAGTTTGATATTTTCACCAACCATCCACCGGGTGGCGGAATAATGTTGTTACAAATGTTGAAAATATTGGAAAATTTCGACCTTAAAAAACTTGAGCATAATTCGCCAGAATACATAAGAGTAGTATCCGAGGCGATGAAATTTGCGACAATAGATAAAGATAATAAAGTTGGAGATCCAAGATTTGTGAATGTCCCGCTGGATACTTTAATATCTGAAGAATACTGCTCAAATCTATCCGACCAGATCAGCCAGGGCCGAAAAGCTGATGTGACCCGTTTCAACAGTGGCGGTCAGGAAAGTAAAAATACCACTCAAATTTGTGTAGTAGATCAAGATTTAAATTGTGTAACGATGACACATACGCTTGGACAGCCTTCTGGCGTTGTCACCGATGGTTTGGGCTTCATGTACAATGGTGCAATGACAGTATTTGATCCAAGGCCGGGTAGAGCGGGTTCTCTTGCCCCAGGAAAGGCAAGATTTTCGGCCATTTCCCCAACAATAGTGAAGAAAAATGATAAACCTATTTTAATCTTAGGTGCGCCAGGAGCAACGTATATCACAATGGGTAACCTACAAGTTATTTTAAATGTTTTGGAATTTGGTATGACGATACAAGAAGCGATATCAGCGCCTCGCTTCGCGGCAACTTCAAATATAATAGAAATCTCAAACCGTATTTTAAGATCAACCGAAACAAAACTTAAAAATATGGGTTATCCTATTTTACGCGATCCCAAAAGCTTCACTTTCGCCTGGGTACACGGTATCCTGGTGTCTGATGGAGTGGTAACTGGTGGCGCAGATCCAGCCACAGATGGTATGAGCTTATCGGTATAAAAATAAAGACTCCATTCAATAGAATTAAAATATCAGAAACTGCAACTGTTTATGTGAAATCAAGTTAGGTGAAATTTGGGTGTGTGATCATCAGATAATTTATTAATCCAGTGATAAAATTGCATTCCATCGTCAGTTTTAGCATCTACGATTATATCGACCAGACTAAAATGGTTTGCTTCATTCACCACCCTGAATTTGACGTTTTCAACACGACGGCTGAGTGCTCCATATAATTCCACTGACTGATCAATCCAACCAGAAGGCTCTTCTGCGCCTACGGCTAAATAGTAAAATAGATTACTATTTGGTAAATTTTGTAAAAGTGAAAGATCGTCAGCCTCTGTTTGACTTAGACAGACATCTTTATTGACAGAAATTTCACGGACAACTTGACACTCAAAAATTCCCGATAAAGCTACAACACCAACTAAAATGCTTTTGAAAACAGGGTTTAGAGCTAAATGTAAAGCAAGGTGCGCCCCTGCAGAGTGTCCCATTAAAATAAACTTAGTTTCATTTTTTTTGAGTAAATTGAATTCAATTATTCTCTCAAGACTTTTATGCAACAATTCTATAATCTGCGTCACGCTTACCTCGGGACACAACGGGTAGTTTATATTATACACGGTGAAATCATTTGCAACTAATTGCTTTACATGACAATCCATTATTGATTTGTCCAGTGCACGCCAATAGCCTCCGTGGATAAGAATGATTGCGGGTTTTTTAGAAGAACTTTGGCAATAATCGAATGTTTCTAGAGTATGATCGCCGTAGGGGATATCTTGAACAATATCCAAACCTTGGCGTGCCAACACCGATCTGTCTTCCCAATCAGCTAAAATACTCGATGTTTTGGATCCCAACGCTGCCCGTGGGTTAAACTGCTTTTCTAATCCACTTGATTTGAATTCCTGCCAACTCAAAACAAAACTCACTAATTAACTATTGCGGCGAGTTTAGCGAATTCCAAATCCAACACCAGGCAAAAGCAATCTCAAAGTAAAAAATAATTTTAAATCTTATTTACAATTTGCTACTGGTAACATGACTCTATAACTATTGGGATTTTAGTTCTATAATGGGAAATGAGTGAAATTTGGACCATAATGACCCTGGTTTTTTCTGCCAATGAAGGCGTCTCGGCACTAGAGCAATTTGTGCATAAAAACGAAGCGATCCCTACGGTATATTTTTCTGATTATGATAAATGCGATTGGGGCCTGAGGAAACTTTTTGGCGAATTTGATTATAATGGGCATAAATCACAACTTTTTTATCTCCCAGATAATCGATTAATCCTTCACGTAAGCCAGAAAAACAAAGTTAATAGGTATCTATGTGTTAAACTAGCCAATTTTAATTAGAAAAAGTTGACGGTACTTAATTTTAATCCCAAAAATACAGCTGAGCTTTTTTTAAACAAGCATAAGCGTATGACTGCCAAAATTTTTGTTTGTTTTTACACCCGCGTTCCGCTAACGTGTTGATTTATAGAAGTCATCCCGCAGTGAGCAGCAAGCAAAAATGACTCGTGAACTTAAAACTTAGAAAATAAGGGAAGTACTATGAAAGACTGGAATACAAAAACTTTCTTAAAGGCTTCATGTTTAGCGGCATCGCTTTTGGCTGGCAGCATATCCACGCCGGCAATAGCTGAAAAAGTGTTAAATGTGATTCCTCATGCCGACTTAAAGAATCTCGATCCCATTTGGACCACAGCTTATATCTCCCGCAACCACGGTTATATGATTTACGATACTTTGTTCGCGATGGATGATAGCTTCACACCACAGCCACAAATGGTCGATACCTGGTCTAAATCCGATGATGGATTGACATGGTCCTTTGTACTGAGAGATGGCCTGAAATTCCATGATGGCGCTCCTGTCACTGGAGAAGATGTTGTCGCTTCTTTAGAACGCTGGGGCAAACGTGATGGTATGGGTCAACAGCTATTCAAAGTGATTAATAGCCTAGAAGCAACGTCCGCTAATACCGTGACTATGAAGTTGTCAGAGCCATACGGCCTTGTACTTGAGTCAATAGGTAAAATTTCATCTAACGTGCCTTTCATTATGCCAAAGAGAGTCGCGGCAACTGATGCTTTTGAACAAATAACTGACTATACTGGATCAGGTCCATTCAAATTTGAAGCCGATGAATGGGTGCCTGGCAGTAAGGTCGTTTACACTAAATTTGGTGATTATGTGCCTCGCTCAGAAGCAGCATCTGCTGCATCAGGCGGGAAAAGGGCCTTGGTAGATAAGGTCGTATGGCAGTATTTTCCAGACAATACCACTGCAATGAACGCTCTTATGGCAGGCGAAATTGATTACTTCGAGTCGCCGGCTCCGGACCTCGCGCCTTTGATCGCAGCTGATCCGAACATTACCGTTGAAGTTAATGACCCATTAGGCAATATCGGTTTCGCTCGGTTCAACCACTTGTTGCCACCCTTTGATGACGTTGATGTACGTCGTGCTGCGATGATGGCCATGAAGCAAGAAGATTATCTTGCTGCTGCTATCGGTGATCCTCAGTTTTGGAAAACTTGCTATTCTGTTTTTCCTTGTGGGACACCACTTGCTAATGACGTTGGATCTGACATCATGGCTACCGGAAGCATTGATGCAGCTAAGGCAGCTTTGGGCAAAACCAATTATGATGGCACCCCGGTTCTAATCATGCAGCCAACAGATGTACCTGTCTTATCAGCTTTCTCACTAGTTACAGCTGAGAAACTCCGCAAAGCGGGCTTCGAAGTCAACGTTGAAGCAATGGATTGGTCTACGCTCACTTCAAGACGCGCACTTCGTGATCCTGTTGGAGAGGGCGGTTGGAATATGTTCCATACTTGGTGGATAGGTGCCGACGTAATCGACCCAATGGCCATAGCATTTTCAGGTGATCCAGACGCCGGATGGTTTGGATGGCCTACTGACGCTGCTCTGGAAGAAGCTAGAGGCGAATTTTCGAAAGCTTCATCTCTAGAAGAAAAGCAAGCGATTGGACGTAGGGTACAGGAGAGACTTTGGGCCATCGGTGCATCTGGCGAGCTCGGGCAGTTCTTTACACCAGTTGCTTATCGTAACAATGTTAAAGGTCTGATTAAATCACCAGTTCAATTCTTTTGGAACATGTCTCTAGACTAATTCCAAATCAACAAACGCCAGCCCGATGAAAGCTTTTTGGGCTGGCACCTAATCTTTTTTGGGAATTTTTATAGAATGCTAGGTTACACAATCAAGCGCGCCTTGATGACAATTCCTGTTATTTTAGTTGTCGCTCTCTTTGTATTTTTATTATTAAGGTTATCTCCTGGAGATCCGGCTGCAGTAATTGCGGGTGATTATGCCACTGCTGAAGATGTAGAGAGGATCAGAGAAAAGCTCGGACTATCTGAGCCGATAACTGTGCAATTTTTCACTTGGGTAGGCGCATTGCTACAGGGTGACTTTGGGACCTCAATTTTCTCTAGTAAACCGGTTACCGAATTAATCATGCAGCGCCTTGAGCCAACGCTTTTACTGGCTACAAGCACTATTATCTTTTCGATAATAGTAGCAGTACCACTCGGAACTATAGCTGCCTATAAATCAGGAAGTTGGATTGACCGCTCAGTCATGCTTTTTTCAGTGGGAGGCTTCTCAGTACCGGTTTTTGTGCTTGGATATATCTTGATTTATTTCTTTTCCATCACTTGGCGAATTTTGCCAGTCCAAGGATATAAATCACCATTTGAATTTGGTATTTTACCATTTCTACAGCACATTATATTACCTACCATAACTCTTAGTGTTATTTACATTGCCCTATTGGCAAGAATGACACGCGCGTCTGTTATTGAAGTACTCGAGGAAGATTACGTCCGAACTGCCAGAGCTAAGGGCCTTTCTGAAAATAAAATCCTAATGAAGCATGCTTTGCGAAATGCGGCAGTACCGATCGTGACCGTTATAGGTCTCGGTATTGCGTTATTGATTGGCGGAGTCGTTGTGACCGAAAGCGTATACAATATACCTGGTCTGGGTCGTTTGGTTTTGGACGCAGTGTTGGCTAGAGATTATCCAATCATCCAAGGCCTTATCCTCTTTTTCAGCCTCATCTACGTGTTGTTGAACTTAGTAATTGATCTCACATACACCTTATTTGACCCAAGAATTAAGTATTAGCGTTTGAGGCGAAAAGTATGCAAGAAGAACGGGAACCTACGGCACTTCAATTAGTCTTAAAAAACAGAAATGTTTTTTATGGCATGATTTTTTTAACAACCATTGTTATAATAGCTGTGATCGGCCCACTTTTTACAAAGGATCCAATAAGTCTGAGTCCGATGACCCGGCTTAAACCACCAGGTGAGTTCGGCCTCTTTGGAACAGATATGTTGGGGCGTGATGTATTCAGTCGGGTAGTGAATGGAGGGCGAGTCTCACTAACTGTCGGACTTGCCGTTGCCATATGTGCAGTTGTAGTTGGTACTTTTTTGGGGCTCATAGCTGGATACATCAGGGCCCTTGACTCGATCATTATGCGTGTGATGGATGGTCTTATGGCTATACCGGCAATTCTTCTTGCGATAGCAATGATATCATTATCAGGCGCCAGTTTGGTAACTGTCATTGCAGCAATCGTCATTCCTGAAATACCTAGGGTAGTTCGATTGGTCCGTTCAGTTGTTCTTACTGTACGCGAGGAGCCTTATGTGGAAGCGGCTATTTCGGTTGGAACACCAGTGCACCTGATTATGCATAGGCATATTCTGCCCAACACGATTGCTGCTTTAATAGTTCAAGCAACTTACATTTGTGGTTCAGCGATGCTTACTGAAGCCATTTTGGGGTTTTTAGGCGCTGGTATACCTCCTGAAACTCCGTCGTGGGGTAATATTATGTCCGAAGGACGAACCTATTTCCAACTAACTCCTTGGATTATATTTTTCCCGGGAATTGCACTGGCTATAACAGTTTTATCAGTCAACATTGTTGGTGATGGCTTACGAGACACACTGGATCCCAGAATTGCAAGGAATTTGAAATGACAAAGTTGCTTGAAATTCATAAATTGTCAGTCGCTTTACCCGCTAAAGCCGATAGGATTCACGCAATAGAAGAAGTTTCCTTTTCTGTTGATAGGAACGAGATTGTCTGTGTTGTGGGTGAGTCAGGTTCGGGCAAGTCTGTCACAGCTTTTTCGGTAATGGGCATACACGATAAAAGAGCTTTAAAAATTATATCAGGAGAAATTCTATTTGATGGCAGAGACTTAACTCAAATTGGAGAAACTGAGTTTCGTAAATTACGCGGTAAAAAACTAGCAATGATTTTTCAAGAACCGATGACAGCGCTTAACCCTGTAATGAAAGTAGGAGACCAAATAACAGAGGTACTAGAAATTCACACAGAACTTTCTCAAAGCGCTCGGAACGCGCGAGCGATAGAAGCCATGGAAGACGTCAACCTCCCCGATCCAAAAAAGATCTACCATTCTTATGCTCACCAACTTTCAGGTGGCCAAAGACAGCGTATCATGATTGCGATGGCATTAGCGCTTGAGCCAGATCTTTTAATTGCCGATGAGCCAACAACTGCATTAGATGTGACAACTCAAGCAAATATCCTGGAGCTGATTAAAGATATTCAACATCGGCGCAATATCGGAGTTCTTTTTATAACACATGACTTCGGCGTGGTGGCGGACATTGCAGACCGCGTTGTTGTGATGAAACATGGTAAAATTGTCGAGCAGAATAGTGTTCGTTCGATACTAAAAGAACCCAAACATGAATACACTAAAATGTTAATTAGCAGTGTGCCATCATTAGAACCTCCATCAAGCAGTGCCAATGATGCAGAACCTACCCTACAGTTAAAAGCGGTCGATAAAAAATTTGGCCAAAAAAATTTCTTCAGCAAGGGGCGTATTGTGCATGCTGCAAGCCAAGTGGACTTATGTGTTGCCCCCGGCGAGACATTAGGTGTTGTTGGAGAATCCGGTTCTGGCAAGTCAACTGTGGCACGCTGTGCCATCAGACTCATCCAACCTGATACTGGTCAGATAATTGTGGAAGAAACAAATATAGCCAATTTGGGTGAAACTTCCCTCCGACCTTTAAGGAAAAACATACAAATTGTTTTTCAAGACCCATACAGGTCACTCAACCCACGTCGAACAATTGGTCAATCAATAGTGGAAGGTCCAATTAATTTCGGCCAATCTCCAGTTGAAGCAATCAAAAAAGCAAAGGGACTTATGGAAATTGTTGGGCTCAAGCCAGATAATTTTGATAGATTTCCCCATCAATTTTCAGGAGGTCAAAGGCAAAGGATATGTATTGCCCGCGCCTTAGCAATGCAGCCTAAAATATTGATCGCTGATGAAGCAGTGTCTGCGCTTGACGTCTCTGTCCAGGCTCAAGTACTGGATCTACTGGAAGGGATTAAAGAACAATTCTCCCTCGCAGTTCTTTTCATTACACACGATCTAAGGGTGGCCGCGCAAATATGTGACAATATAATTGTCATGAAAAAAGGAGAGGTTGTAGAAAGCGGTTCAACGTATGAGATATACAATAAACCCCAACACCCTTACACGCAATCTCTGCTCAAAGCAGCTCCAGGTCAAGCGTACTTTTAAGTAACCTTTTCTCAATTTGAAGAAGCTACAGTTAAATTGCCGCCGAAGGAAGGTGATCTATGATTAAAATCTATTCCGCAAAAAAGATAATCACCATGGATAATAATTGGCCAGTTGCAACTCATGTAGCTGTTCGCAACGGATACATACTCGGGATTGGAGACGAAAAATGTGCAGATGGTTGGGGAGAGGCTGTGCTCGATAATAGATTTGAGGATAAGGTTTTACTCCCGGGTTTGATTGAGGCTCACGCACATGTAAGCGCCGGTGGCGTTTGGCGTTATACATATTGTGGCCACTATACGAGAACTGACCCAGAGGGAAAAGAATGGTCAGGATTAAATACTTACGACGCTTTGATAGATCGACTTAAGACTGAAGCCCAACTCTTGCCTCCAGGTCAACCAGTGATTGGATGGGGCTTTGATCCTAACTTTTTAGATGGTTCACGGCTAAACCGTCATCATTTAGATAAGGTGTCTGACTTGCATCCAGTAATAGTACTTCAATCAAACTTTCACGTACTCACCGCAAATACATTTGCCTTACAAAAGGCACATTTGTTAAACGGCAGCAATACTGAAGGAGTTTTGATCGGTGACGATGGTTTGGCCAGTGGAGAATTACAAGAATTTGAGGCCATGAGGCCTGTAATGGAAAAATCTAACGTAAGCATCAAAGATCTATCCGATGGAGCTGCATTAAAAAATTATGGAAAAATCTCTCAACGTTGTGGGGTTACCACTGCGGCGGATCTTTTATCAGATTTGGATCGAAATGAAGTGAATATGCTTGAAGCTGTAACGGGACAAGCGGATTTTCCGATTCGATACGTTCCGATAATGAACGCAATGGATAATGACCCCAATCTAGAAGCAAAACGTGCCCTGGAACTAAGATCTCGCTCAACTGATAAGCTACACCTGGGTCGGGCTAAGCTTTTTACAGATGGCGCCATACAGGCGGGCACCGCAAAACTAAAAGAGCCTGGTTATTTCAAAATTAAAGACCAGGGCATATGGAATATGGATGTGCTACATTTCAAAAATGCTGTAAAAGTACTACACAGCGCTGGAGTAAAGACGCATATACACTGTAATGGTGATTTGGCTTCAGAATTGGCTATTAGCGCCTACGAAGAGGCGCTTATTGAGTCTCCTAACCCTGACCTTAGGCACACACTTGAACATGTGCAGCTCGCGGATATCTCTCAATTTCGAAGAATGCGTGCATTGGGCCTTACAGCAAATATTTTTGCAAACCACTTATATTATTTCGGTGATATTCATTGGACTAAATCAATTGGTCCACAGCGTGCGACACGCATGGATGCCTGCAGGGACGCACATGAAATATTTGATGGCTGCTTTGCCATTCACTCCGATGCGCCAGTAACGCCAATGTCACCCCTATTCACAGCTTGGTGCGCAGTTAATCGTAAAACGCAGTCAGGTCGGCATCTCGGAGATAGACAAAAAATTTCTGTTGATCAGGCTCTTTATGCTATAACTATGGGGGCTGCATACGTCTTAAAAATGGAAGATCAGATTGGCTCTATTTCACCAGGAAAACGGGCAGACTTCACAGTTTTGGCAGAGGATCCAACAAAGGTAGACCCAAAAAATTTAAAAGATGTCCCTGTAATTGGAACAATTTTAGGCGGTGAGTTTACAACTTCGGAAGATTTCAAACAAAAGTAGACAATTAGGGCACTTATGTGAATGGAAACTACTTTTTTTCCTAAATAAATAATGCCCAAATAAATAGGATGAGGCCCCCCCCAAAAAAAACCTCAAAATCTTACACCAGGCCTCAATCGCGAATAAGGTATTTGAGACAGATCGCATAAATTGGCACCTGGTGAAACAGCAAACAGTATTTTGTCCGAAATACGTTTATAGTCTGCTATGAAATGAACAGCACTTTTTACGCAGATAATATTATGGTCTGCAGGTTCTATGCCAACGACACGAAAGAACTCTTGATCTAAATTCTGGCACCGATGCGATCCAACTACTACCTGTACACCAGTATTTTTTATTTTCAGGCAGGCCATCATTCCTAAATCTGCTTTGCTTCCACCAGCGACCGGCCCAGTACACGTAAATTTTCCGTCCGATAATGCCATAACGCGTACATCGGCGCGTAAAGGTTCTGAATATAACCTCTGACCACCGCCTAAAGACACCGCTAAATCGGCTCCGTTGCCAGCTTCGTGCGCCGCTTTAGCTGATTCTGGATCATACAATACCGCCAGTACGGCATCGGAAACTTCTGCCTCAATCAAAGCCCTTAATATACCGGTTGTATCTCCTGTTCCACCTGCGCCAGGATTATCCTGTGGATCTGCAATAATAACCGGTCCAGCTAATGAGGAAGCTTGCAGGATGGCTGATTTTTCAGAGATTAAATTTGGATCAAATTTAGCTTCTGCTTCAGACATTAATTGCAAAATATAGTCCGCTTTTGCATCGGCTTCTTCTAGCAATAGGTCGTACGCCACAATCGATGCTCCACAGCTGGGTATGTCAACCGGTGGAAACCCCATAGCTAAATCGAGAGAAGTACATTTAACCTGCAACAGTTCGGTATAAATTGATTTAGCGGGTTCATATTCTGTTGATTGAGCGGTAATTGGTATCAGAAAGTCGACTTGGCGAAATGACTTGGCAAGCCCCCATTTCATTTCAATTTCTAATAGTTGCGCAGCTCTTGCTCCAGTTTCAAAAAAATCTACGTGTGGATAGGTGCGATATATAGTTATCACATTGGCGAGTTCAAAAAGTTGATTGCTTATATTGGCATGAAGATCCAGGCTTATTGCAACGGGAAAATCTTCCCCCATTGCATCTTTTATTCTTCGTAAAAGCTCTGCCTCACCATCATCAAACTGGTGCGTTACCATCGCCCCATGTAAGTCAAGATATGCGGCGTCAGGCTGTATTCTTTTTATGCCATCGACTATCTCATTCGAAATTTCATCAAACGCATCGTCAGAAACATATCCACCGGGCTCGGCCATTGCCCAAACAATTGGATGAAGTTCGGCCTTTGAACTGTCAATAAAACCAGATATTGGGATATTTAAACCTTCAAAAACCTGAAAGATCTCTTTTCCGCGTGTCAGAGCCGGCCACGAACCTTGGCGAGTAAATTGATCTAGTGTTGTTTCGCCCGGCGCAAAAGTGTTAGTTTCATGCTGAAATCCAGCTATTGCAATTCTTATCATACTTTTTCTCTCTATAGTATTTATCACACAATCGCACTCTCCTTTAGTAGCCAGATAAGAACGCAAAAAAAATGGCTAAATTTAATTAGAAAAACGCAAAATCAGTTTTACTCAATACTAATTTGCCAATATAGAAATGTTTTCAGGATCATAAGGACAGTCTTTTGCGATTTCAGCATCCCAAAGCCTATCAAACATCTTTACCTTTATCTTTGTGCCAACAGCTGCATGGTTAGGGTGGACATAACCCATACCAATGGCTTTTTCAAAAACTACGGAATAACCACCAGAAGTCAAACGTCCAATGCGAGTGCCGTCTTCTGAGTATAACGCTTCACGGCCCCAGGGATCTGCGTCCTCCGGTCCGTCAATAAGTAATGTAACACAAGTCGACCGGATACCGATTTTTTCCATTGCTACTTTTCCATGGAAATTTTTAGCCGAATCGATGAACCGTGACAGGCCAGCCTCTACCGGTGTTGCATCACGCCCTAACTCGTTCCCAAATGCGCGATAGGATTTTTCCTGACGCAACCAATTCTGTGCACGAGCACCAACCAGTTTCATTTCGTGATTTTCACCAGCTCCCTCAAGTAAATCAAAGAGATAATTCTGCATTTCAATAGGGTGATGCAGCTCCCAGCCTAGTTCACCAGTATAAGAAACGCGGATTGCATTTACAGGACACATTCCAAGTTCAATCTTACGACTAGAAAGCCATCGGAAGCGTTTATTGCTCAACGCAGTTTCAGGATCAGCATCCCTAATGACCGTATTAAGAACATCGCGAGATTTTGGACCAGCAATAGCAAACACTCCCCACTGCGTAGTAACATTTTGCACTTCGATATAACCAAAGTCAGCCACTTTATCTTCCGCAGACTTTATCAGGTAATCGCCATCATAGGATGTCCATGCACCCGCCGAGACAAGATAATATTCATGTTCTCGCAATCGAACGATTGTATACTCAGTGCGCGTTGTGCCATGGGTTGTCAGAGCATATGTGAGGTTGATACGACCTACTTTCGGGAGCGTATTGCACGTAAACCAATCAAGGAAGGCAGTGGCGCCTGGCCCCTTGACGATATGCTTCGTAAAGGCTGTGGCGTCAATTAAGCCAACACCAGTACGGATTGCCCTAGCCTCCTCGACAGCATATTGCCACCACGCCCCACGACGGAAACTCCTACTTTCGCGGTCAAAATTTTCATTTGCATCGATAGGGCCGAAATAATTCGGCCGTTCAAATCCATTAACCGCACCAAACTGACCTCCACGCACCTTTTGGCGTTCATAAGCAGGCGCAGTCCGCAGAGGACGGCCTACCTCGCGTTCTTCATCAGGGTGGTGGAGAACGTAGACATGCTCATAGCATTCCTCGTTCTTCCGTACGGCATATTCCGTTGTCATCCAATCGCCATAACGTTTTGGATCCAGCGAAGACATATCTATCTCTGCTTCACCCTGAACCATCAACTGGGCAAGATAATACCCCGTTCCTCCAGCAGCTGTAATTCCGAAGGAGAAACCCTCTGCAATCCACATATTTCGCAAGCCTGGTGCCGGGCCAAGTAGAGGGTTCCCATCCGGTGTGTAGCAAATTGGACCGTTATAATCGTCTTTGAGACCTACCGTTTCGGTCGATGGGATACGGTGGATCATCGACATATATTCTTCCTCTATCCTTTCTAGATCTAGCTGAAAAAGATCTGCACGAAAACTGTTTGGCACAGAGTATTCAAATCTAGCGGGTGCATTTCGCTCATAAGGACCGAGTATCCAACCGCCACGTTCCTCCCGTACGTACCATTTTGCATCCGCATCCCTTAGGACGGGATGCTCTTCATGGTACTTGCGCCACTTCTCAAGGGCCGGATCAGGTTCAGTAACTATGAATTGATGCTCTACCGGAATAGCGGGTATTTTTACGCCAAGAAGCCGCGCTGTACGCTGAGCGTGGTTACCTGTTGCTGTCACGACATGTTCAGCATGAATTACTTTTTGCTCATCTGAAGCGATAAGGTTTCCACCTTGTTCAACCATTTTTGTGAGTGTGACTTTCCACTCACTTCCTGTCCACTCGTACCCATCGGCTTGCCATTTTCGTTCGATAGTCACGCCGCGTTGCCGGGCACCTTTTGCCATGGCTGTGGTTACATCTGCAGGGTTAATATATCCATCTGTAGGATGATAGATTGCACCAACTAGGTCTTCTGATCGAACCAGGGGATAGCGTTCCTTTATTTGGGTAGCGTTTAGCCATTCATATGGTACACCGCAAGTTTCCGCCGTTGTGGCATAAACCATGTATTCATCCATACGCTCTTGAGTTTGAGCCATGCGAAGATTCCCAACGATAGAAAAGCCTGCGTTCAAGCCAGTTTCCGCTTCTAACGTCTTATAAAATTCAACGGAGTATTGGTGAATGTGTGTAGTGGCATAAGACATGTTAAATAGTGGTAGTAGGCCAGCCGCATGCCAAGTCGACCCTGATGTAAGCTCGTCCCGTTCTATAAGAATAGTATTATCCCATCCCGCAGAGGCCAAGTGATAGGCAATTGATGTACCCACTGCTCCGCCACCAACCACAAGGGCTTTAACATGTGTTTTCATCGTTTTTACCTCCTAAGCGTGAATGACCGTCCTATGGGCCAAGGCTCGATTTCCAGGCGTTATCTAGCCGACCCCACTCTGTCCGAAACCGACTTTTTCCCATATCTGAACCAAGGAATTAGTCAAGTTGCTTTAAAAAAAGTATTTGGTTTTTAAAAGAAGTAGGAAAATGATCAATTTTTGCGCAAAAATTCTTCTTTGCTTTTACAAGACCTTTGGCCCCGCTATAAAGGTTTTGGTCTGTAAAGAATCAAATACGACCACACGGCTGTAAGGAATTATATTTTATGTTCGGAATCGGCAACTTGACCGGCATGTTTTCACAGGACATGGCAATTGATTTGGGAACAGCTAATACTCTGGTCTATGTCAAAGGTCGTGGAGTTATTATGTCCGAGCCATCTGTCGTTGCCTACCACGTTAAAGATGGTGTTAAGAAGGTACTAGCGGTTGGGGAAGATGCGAAGCTAATGCTAGGACGCACTCCCGGAAGCATCGAAGCCATACGTCCGATGCGTGAAGGTGTAATCGCCGATTTTGACGTTGCTGAAGAAATGATTAAACATTTCATACGGAAAGTACATCGACGATCCAGTTTTTCCAAACCCAAGATAATCGTATGTGTTCCTCACGGCGCAACTCCTGTTGAAAAGCGAGCAATTCGCCAGTCTGTACTATCGGCAGGTGCGCGTAGAGCAGGTCTGATAGCAGAACCAATTGCCGCCGCAATCGGGGCAGGAATGCCAATTACCGACCCTACTGGCAATATGGTCGTTGACATCGGTGGCGGTACTACTGAAGTCGCCATTCTATCCTTGGGTGATATAGTCTACGCGCGCTCCGTACGTGTAGGCGGTGACCGAATGGACGAAGCCATTATCAGTTACTTGCGTCGCCAGCAAAACCTGCTTGTTGGAGAAAGTACAGCTGAGCGTATCAAAACCTCTATTGGGACAGCGCGTATGCCGGACGATGGAAGGGGGACATCTCTTATGATAAGAGGTCGGGATCTTCTAAACGGCGTTCCAAAAGAAACAGAAATTACACAAGCACAAGTGGCTGAAGCTCTGAATGAGCCAGTCCAACAAATTTGTGAGGCAGTTATGACTGCGCTTGAAGCAACCCCTCCAGACCTTGCGGCTGATATTGTAGATCGTGGTGTTATGCTTACTGGTGGTGGCGCGCTACTAGGCGATCTTGATCTAGCTCTACGTGAGCAAACTGGGTTAGCAATATCTATCGCCGAAGAAAGCCTCAATTGCGTTGCTATGGGAACTGGAAAAGCACTTGAATACGAAGAGCAACTTCGCCACGCAATTGACTATGATAGCTAGAAAGATAACCATTTGACCGCGAGGTTGATTTGGCTCAAAATACGACCCGAGATGATTACTACTCCACCCCGATTAGGCGACTCCTCGTCTGGTTGATGGCTATTCTGTTGATAGGAATATTTATCCTTTGGAGGATTGATAACCCAAGAGTTGAACGCTTTCGAGCAATGATCATCGACACGATTGTGCCAAACATGAATTGGGCCATGGCACCCGTAACAGCAGCAGTAAATTTGACCAGAGATTTCAAAAGTTACAAAGAAATCGTTGAACAAAATCAGGAGCTTCGTAGAGAGCTACAACGCATGAAGAGTTGGAAAGAAGCTGCACTCCAACTTGAACAAGAAAATGCGCGGCTATTGGAACTGAACAATCTCGTTGTCGACCCAAAGCATACATTTGTCAGCAGTATCGTTTTAGCGGACAGCGGATCGCCCTTTAGTCAAACAGTCTTACTGAACGTTGGGGCGCGTGACGGCATAAGAGACGGTTGGCCTGCTCTGGATGGGTTGGGCTTAGTTGGCCGTATTTCCGGCATTGGGAAAACATCAAGCAGGCTTATACTATTGACCGATACATCTAGTCGCATTCCAGTCATCATTCAGCCCTCCGGTCAAAATGCTCTAGTTTCTGGAGATAACACTATCGCTCCAACCATCGATTTCCTGAAAGACCCGAGTGTGGTAAGGCCCGGAGATCGGGTTGTTACCTCAGGTCGAGCGGGTACACTCCTCCCAGATCTTTTGATTGGTCAAGTGGTTCGTGATCGCAACCAAAGATTACGGGTGAAACTAGCCGCAGAATATGAGCGGCTCAAATTTGTCCGGGTATTGAGGGATAATAAAACAGTGGAAATTGATAGTGATGGCTCACTTATTTTACCTAAATCTAAAAGAAACAATATCCAAAACCCTGATTTGAAATTGGAATAATATGACTTTCAAAATGGAATGATATGACGAAATTTAAATCTTTCAAATATACACTTGCCTTTTTATTAATCAGCTGTGTGCTGATTTTCTTCCGGCTCTTACCTCTTGATAATTTTCCCAGAGACTTGGCCGCTCCTGATTTATTGCTTTGCCTTTTCCTTGCATGGTGCCTGAGATGCCCAGAGTCAGCACCAATTATTTTACTTGGATTTTTGTTTTTGGCTCAAGATGTCTTTTTTCAACGTCCACCAGGCTTGTTTGCCGTCAGCGCATTTGCAGTGTGTGAATGGTGCAAGCGCAAGTCGTTTCAAGCCGAGGAGTTTCCATTTAGTTTGGAGTGGCTAACTGCTAGTATTGCCATTCTAATGATTTTTTTTCTAACTCACGTTTCTTCAAGCCTCAGCCTAATTCCAACCCCAAAGCTTCACCTTGGTTTGAGGGAAGTCTTCCTCACCATAATGGCCTACCCCTTTGTCGTTTTAATATTACATTTCGGGTTAGGTTTGAAAACATTCAGGAACAAAAGCCTATCCTCCGAACCAGGGCAGGAAGGATAACAGTTCATGCTTCATCCCTCTAGTCAACTTTACAAGAAACTCTCACGTCGCGCACTGTTGGTTGCCGGCTTACAACTGGGCTTTTCAGGTGTTCTTGCTGCACGTATGCGTTATCTGCAAATTGATCAGGCCGATCAGTACCGCCTAATGGCTGATGAAAACAGGATAAATGTGCGATTGATTGCTCCCCAGAGAGGAGAAATTTTTGACAGAAATGGAGTTACTATTGCCCGTAATCAACAGAGTTTTCGAATAACACTGGTTGAAGAAGACGCAGAAAATGTCGGCGATGTACTTGAGAAACTCGGGCAGTTGATTAGGCTATCAGAAAAAGATATTGAAAAAACCCATACAGAACTCAAACGCAATCCCCCTTTTTTACCGGTTACCGTTGTTGATCGCGTAAGTTGGGACGATGTAAGTATCGTTGCTTATAATGCCCCTATTTTACCAGGCGTCACACCAGTAACCGGATTATCTAGACACTATCCTCTGTCCGAATTTTTTACACATGTCGTGGGATATGTCGGCCCGGTCAGTTCGCGTGATCTGAAAAACCGCAAAACACCCGATCCACTTTTGAAAATTCCACGCTTTCAAATTGGAAAATCGCGGCTTGAGGCAAGTTTTGAAGATTATCTTAGAGGCAAAGCAGGTACCAGAAAAGTAGAGTTAAACGCAGCAGGACGGGTGATGCGAGAGCTTAACCGACGGGAAAGCGAAGCTGGGTCGAACCTGAAGTTAACAATAGATGCCGCCTTGCAATGCTATTCGCAAGCTCGCCTTGGCGAAGAGAGTGCCTCTGCTGTGGTAATGGATTGTGAAACCGGAGAACTTTTGGCACTCACTTCTGCTCCCAGTTATGACCCTAATAAATTTGTTCGCGGCATTTCACATGCAGATTACAATTTGTTATTGGAGGACAGGCGCAAGCCACTCGTCTCCAAATCTGTACAAGGCGCCTATCCGCCAGGCTCCACGTTTAAAATGATTACTGCGATTGCAGGGTTGGAAGCTGGTATCATTGACAAAAATTCAGTTATAAATTGCCCCGGACATCTGGAAATTTCCAGCAAAAAAAAATATTGTTGGAAAGCCGGTGGTCACGGAAAAGTGAACCTAGTAAAATCTCTCCGGGAGAGTTGTAACGTATTTTACTATGATCTCGCACTCAAAGTAGGTATCAAAAAAATTGCTGAAGTTGCAAGGCGATTTGGTCTTGGAGAAAAGCACGATATAGCCATGTCAGTCGAGAATGAAGGCTTAATACCCTCCAAAGAATGGAAACGGCGCGTACGTGATACTGATTGGCTAATTGGCGATACAGCTAGTGCCGCCGTGGGTCAGGGAGATGTTTTGACCTCACCCCTCCAATTAGCTGTTATGACCGCGAGGCTGGCTACAGGAAAAATGGTGACACCGAAATTAGTTGTAACACAAGCTTTGACCAAAGTATCAATGGACGATATCGAAGTAACGTCAAATCCAGAACACCTAAGATTAGTCCGTAAAGCCATGTTTGACGTGAGCAACGCACGCATGGGCACTGCCTATAAATCTAGGATCATCGATGATAAATTCCGTATGGCCGGGAAAACGGGCACTAGCCAGCTTTTTACCATCAGCACTGCCGAACGTAAAAAAGGAGTAACATCAAACGAAGACCGCGAGTGGCATCGCAGAGATCATGCACTCTACATCTGCTTTGCTCCTTTCGATAAACCGAAGTTTGCAGTTGCTGTAGTTGTTGAACACGGCGGAGGTGGGTCAAAAACTGCAGCGCCTATCGGGCGAGATATTCTTCTACAGGCACTCCATAATGGAAAACCACCCTTGGCGGCCTATCCTGTTAAAGACCGTGAAATTATAAAGGAACAGCAAGAAAAACTCTCAGAGCTGACACCGGAACTGACAGGAGGTGAGAATTTTGAAATATGAGTTACCTTGAATATCGCGTAACCTCTATTCCAACAGGTTTTTCAAAAATCTTGTATTTGAACTGGGCACTGATAATATTATTGATCGGGATCGCTTCCATCAGTTGCGTTATGCTTTATTCGGTTGGCGGTACGTACTCAACTTGGGCCGATCCGCAATTGAAAAGATTTATTTTTACATTTTCAATGATGTTTGCGATCGCGATGGTCCCTATTTGGTTCTGGCGCAATATGTCATTTCTGGCTTACGTTATAGCGCTGCTCCTATTAGTGCTAGTTGGCTTTATTGGCAGTACGGGTATGGGAGCTCAGCGCTGGATAGATCTCGGATTTATTAGGCTGCAGCCTTCAGAGTTAATAAAACTAGCAATCGTGATGGCTTTGGCTGCATACTACGATATGCTACCAGAAAAGAAAATATCTCGACCTTTTTTTGTGCTGTTACCGGTCTTTTTTATTTCGCTGCCAACATTCCTTGTGCTTCGACAACCCGACCTTGGAACAGGCTTATTGATTCTAATCACCGGTGGAACTGTTATGTATTTGGCAGGGGTACATTGGATCTATTTTGCAACATTACTTGCGACAGGCGCTAGCATGGTGTTTGCCGTTGTTCAAAGTCGCGGCACAACGTGGCAACTTTTAAAAGACTATCAGTTCAAGCGCATAGATACATTTATCGACCCGGCTAGTGATCCACTTGGAGCTGGATATCATATAACTCAGTCTAAAATTGCTCTCGGTTCAGGAGGACTTTCTGGACGTGGTTTGACCCACGGCACACAATCCCAGCTTAATTTTCTTCCTGAAAAGCATACAGATTTCATCTTCACAACCTTGGCAGAAGAATTTGGATTCGTGGGAGGCCTATCTTTGCTAATTATGTATATGCTTGTATTGGTATTCTGCATCATATCAGCGTTAGAAACAAAAGATCGATTTTCCGCCCTTTTGATATCAGGCACGGCAATGACTTTCTTTTCATTCTTTGCCGTGAATATGTCGATGGTTATGGGATTGATGCCAGTTGTAGGCGTTCCTCTACCTTTGGTAAGTTGGGGTGGATCTGCCATGTTGGTATTGATGGCAGGCTTCGGTCTGATACAGTCAGCCCATGTACACAGACCAAGGACGAAGAAGTGACTATCAATATTCTGTTCTCTGCAAGTTCTGAAGGCTGGGATCGATATGAATTCCCGCTAAGAAAAACACTGGATGAATTTAACCTGCGATATCATCTAAGCACTGAGATATCGGCAAACCAGGTTGATTACATCATTTACGCCCCACAAAGTGGTCTCGAGGATTTTAGTCCTTTCACGCGCTGTAAGGCGGTTTTGAACCTCTGGGCAGGCGTTGAGGATGTCGTTGGAAATAAAACGCTTACTATCCCTTTCGCGCGTATGGTTGATCACGGTCTTACTCACGGGATGATGGAATGGGTTGTCGGACATGTGATGCGGCATCACCTAGGCATGGACCAGCATATTTTGGGGCAGGACGGAAAGTGGAAACAGCACGTGCCACCCCTCGCTCAAGATCGTATCATAAGCATCCTTGGTCTTGGCCATCTAGGGTCGAAATGCGCGAAAGCCTTGTCAGATATCGGTTTTCAAGTACGCGGTTGGAGCCGAACGAAAAAACATACGGATTCGATTTTTTGCTTTAGTGGCACCTCCGGATTGAAAGCATCGCTCAAGGGGGCAGATTTTGTAATACTATTGTTACCTGCCACACCGGATACAGAAAACACACTCAATGAGAAAACTCTGTCATTAATGAAAAGAGGGGCATTTGTAATAAATCCGGGTAGAGGTCCGTTAATAAACGATGAAGCATTATTGCGAGCTTTGGACAGTGGTCAGATCACCCATGCGACATTGGATGTGTTCAGGACTGAACCACTACACAAAAGCCACCCTTATTGGTCACATCAAAAAGTTACAGTCACTCCTCATATCGCGGCTGCCACTCGCGCCGAATATGCTGCGCCAGTTATAGTAGAAAATATCCGCCGAGGGGAAAACGGTGAACCATTTTTAAACCTCGTAAATAGAGAGCGTGGATACTAATCAGAGAAATTAATTTGAAATGAAACAACGTAGCACATTTGTCTCGAAAATTTATAAAACGCAATTTCCTAACCAGTCCCTTGAGAAAATTGCATTTCAAAAGACATTGGTGATTTTGCTTTGAGGGCAGGGTAAAGCAATATTAAAATAACTAGCATGCGGATCCGTCGACCAATTAGACTTACTAGGTAGTGTTCTCACCCACGACAGTATAGAAATAAGCAGGGCGCGTAGGATACATTGGGACAAAATCGATAACTTCTGGTGAGCGTGTTGCCGTTAAGATCTATCTCAGAGCGTACCTGAGATTATCGCGCATCTTATTGAAAAAGGTAATATTAAAGAGGCCGCAAGAAAGTTAGAAATAGTGGCATCGCGCCCGACTAGCCTTTTAAACGCTTCGAATTGCCTAAAATGCCAAAAATAACTTTGACTCACTAGTAAGTAATAATCAATTGCCATCACACATTAGGCGATGTTGCAGTAATTGAAAATCGAGCAAACGCTTTCATTTTTTTACTCTGCTGCGACCTGTTCCAGATGGGCTTTTTCAACTTTAACTGCGCTGAACTTAAATTCTGGGATTTTGCCAAAAGGG
>MDTG01422607.1_pt1 | contig 38878 bp, 40 predicted proteins | sample 811421 | NCBI WGS metagenome assembly MDTG01 (sample SAMN05326645, study PRJNA326480) | marine metagenome | isolation source: seawater | place: Pacific Ocean: South East | collected 2011 | reverse complement strand
CGAATCACGCGGCAATCGCGATGGCGGTTCTTCAGCGACTTGAGGCTGTTGCGGATCTTCATTGGTCTGTTCCCGAAAAATAATCGGCACCGGAGATGGGCTCCGATGCCGCAATTTCAAGGCGCGCGGATAGTCTGGGCGCGGCGGCAAGTCAACCGCTTCCGACATCCTGATCTTGCCCGGCCCAATATAGCATGACCACGCTTGAAGGCACCTTTTGCCGGGCGTAAGCGTTGCATCAACATGAAAAAGCCCGCTCTCACCCTCATCGCAACTGCAGCCCTGCTGGGCGGTTGCGCCACGCCAGCCTACGTCTCGCCGGTGGAAGTCACCCGCTTCGTGAGCGATGCACCAGTCTATCTGGCGCAGGGCACTATCCAGATCAGTCCTGCGACAGGGCTCGATTCGGGTTCCATCGAATACCGCCTCTACGAAGACGCCGTGCGCACCGAATTACAGGATCTGGGATACCGCGTGGTGCTGATCAACGGCGCGCAAGTGGCGCAGCTTGCGATCGATCAATACGTGATCGAGGAAGGCAACCGTCGCGGCCCCGTGGACGTGGGCGTAGGAGGCTCCACGGGCACCTATGGCTCCGGACTCGGCGTGGGTATCGGCTTCAATCTTGGCGGACCGGCGGCAGAGCGGGTCGTGCGCGAATTGTCGGTTTCCATTCGGGAAGCGGGCGGTTCGCAAAACCTGTGGGAAGGCCGCGCTTCGATGGTGGCCACCACCAACAGCGAATTTGCCACCGATGCCGCCGCCGCGCCGCGCATCGCCGATGCCCTTTTCGCGGGATTTCCGGGCAACTCCGGCGAAACAATCGAGGTAGAATGACACAGACCGATATCGTGATCGACGCCGCCTTCGACAGTGGCAACATTGAAGTCGTCTCCATCGACGGGGCAAAGGCGCGCCTGCGCATCCCCAAAGACCGCAACAGCGAATTCGCGCAGTGGTTTCACTTCCGCGTTTCTGGTGCTGCAGGGCGCGAACTGGAGCTGACGATCGATCAGCTTGCCGACAGCGCCTATCCCGCTGGCTGGCCCGGCTACAATGCCTGCGTATCGGAAGATCGCAGCTACTGGGGCCGGGCAACCACCTCCTACGACAAGAGCGCAGGCAACGGCACGCTAACCATTCGCTACACGCCTTCATCGAACATGGCGTGGTTCGCCTACTTCGCGCCCTATTCGATGGAGCGGCACAATGATCTGGTGGCCGAGGCTGCTTGCATGCCCGGCGTCGACTATCGCCGCCTTGGCGAAACGCTGGACGGACGCAGCGTGGATTGCCTGGAAATGGGCGAAGGCGAGAAGCAGGTCTGGCTTTACGCCCGCCAGCATCCGGGCGAGAGCATGGCGGAATGGTGGATGGAAGGCGCGCTGGAAGTGCTGACCGACCCTGCCGATCCGGTGAGCCGGGTGCTGCGGCGGAAATGCCGCCTGCACGTCGTGCCGAACTGCAATCCCGATGGCTCTATCCGGGGCCACCTGCGCACCAACGCTGATGGGGTGAATCTCAACCGCGAATGGGCGGAACCAAGCGCCGCAAAGTCCCCCGAAGTGCTCGCGATCCGCAGTGCCATGGACGAAAGCGGCGTGGACTTTGCCATGGACGTGCACGGGGATGAGGCGATTGCCGCTGTGTTCCTGGCGGGTTTTGAAGGCATTCCTTCATGGACCGACGATCATGGCGAACGGATGTATCGCTACCAGCGGATCCTTGAACGCCGCACGCCCGATTTCCAGAGCGCCAAGGGGTATCCCAAATCCGGCCCCGGCAAGGCCAACCTGGCGATCAGCACCAACCAGGTTGCTGAACGCTTTGGTGCCTGCGCCATGACGCTGGAAATGCCGTTCAAGGACAATGACGACTGGCCCGACCCTGAACAGGGGTGGAGCCCCGAACGCTGCAAGCTGCTGGCGCGTGAATGCCTCGCTGCGCTGGTGGAATGGCTGGAGAACGAATAGCGCCCCCGGAACGCAGGCCTAGGGCTGAACCACGACCCAGCGCAGCGCGCGATCGCCCGATTCCCCCCGCAGGTAGCTGGTGGCGCTCCACAAGGTCCATGGCCGGCCGGCATAATCGGGCTCCACAAAGTCACGCTCCAACCACAGGTTGCGTTCGATCCGCACGGCAATGCCATATTCGGCTTCGAACTCGGGACTGACTTTCAGCACCACGGGTTTCCCTGCGTGCCCCTCCACCTGGTTGATGAACGTCGTCAGTTCGCTTTCCAGACCTGCCTCGATAATGGCATCGCCGCATTCGCTCGCCGGCTTGGAGAGCGCGATTGCGGGCGGGAGCAACTCCTCGTCGCGCGGCACGATGGTGACGAAGTTCGCGGCCTGCCGTTCTGCCGGGACGCAGGGATCGTAGGCATGAACCACGCCGTGCGGTACGCCCGCGTCAGCAACTGCGGCCAGATTGCGCGGAAACATCGCATCGCGCCCCTCCGCTCCATGGCTGGCCTCTATATAGACAAAGTCCGCACCCGTGGCGCGCAGCGCATTGAAATCGATCGGGCCGTCTCCCTCACCCACCAACGCGCCTTGCACGGGGTACTCGGCGCGCGATGGCTGCCAGCCCGAGGCGCGAAACCACAACACTGCCGCCAGCCCGACAAGAGCCAGCAGCAGCAGCACTTCTACCCAAAAGCGCAGGACGGATTTCTTCTTCTTGCCGATGGCGCGACCCAGTGTTGATGATGTGTGGTAGAATTCAGGCCTTGATATGCAGCACGCATATCAGGGTGAAAAGCCGCCTTGCGGTTTCGAAATCGGTTTCCACCTTGCCATCCAGCGCATCCAGCAGGTGCCGCGTGCCGCGATCGTGGATGCCGCGCCGGGCCATGTCGATCGTCTCGATCTCCTGCGCAGAGGCACGGCGCAGAGCCTTGTAGTAACTGTCGCAAATGGCGAAGTAATCGCGGATCGCCCGGCGCATGCGGGCCATGCCCAGACCAATGGTTCCCGCCTGCGCCCCTGCCGCATCCGTCAAATGCCAGGCCAGCATTCCGTCCACGACTTGCAGATGCACCCGCCATGGCCCCTGCTGGCCATTATCGGTGGCACGTATCGGGCGGAAAAAATTGTCCTCCACCAGATCGCGCAAGGCAACTTCGCGCTCTTTCTCGATATCGTCACTGCGCGCAATGACGGTCGCCTCGTCGAGCGTTATCGTATCGATACGGTTGGCGTTTTCCTGGTCCATGTCCGGTGCCCTCCTGCCCCAGCACGCGCCCGCGTTCAATCGGCAATCATGGGCTGGCGCTATTTCTCCCCGCAATCCACAAGCTGGCGGCACAAAGTTTCGCCATCGCCATCTTGCGATAACCGGCCTACGCGCGCATCAGGCTTTTCATGTCCGACGAAGACCTGCTGATCCGCACCTCCCCCAGTGATTCTGCCAATGCCCCGCAAGGGCGCAGCCTGCCTGCCAACCTTGAGGCAGAGGCTGCTTTCCTTGGCGCGGTGCTGATCGACAACCGGGTGCTGGAAGAACTGCCGGTCGAACTGCGCCCGGGCCACTTCTTCGCCCCGATTCACGGGCGCATCTTTGAACGGATCGTAACACTTGTGGATCGCCAGATGGTGGTGACGCCGGTCACGCTGAAACCCTATTTTGAGGGGGACGAAGCGCTGACCGATCTTGGCGGCACTGGCTACCTAGCACAGTTGACCGCCGACGGGCAGGGCCTGCTCGCACCGCGCGAACTGGCCCAGCAGATCTACGATCTTGCGCTGCTGCGCGAACTGGTTGGCGTGGGCCGTGAACTGGTGGAAGGCGCGCTCGACACTTCCGAAGAAGTCGAACCCCAGCGCCAGATCGAAAACGCGGAGAAACGTCTGTTCGAAGTGGCCGAGGGTGCCACTACCGAGAAGGCGGGCGTCGCGTTCCGCAGCGCCTCGATGGAAGCGATCAGGCTGGTCGAGGCGGCAATGAATTCCGGCGGCAAGCTGTCGGGCAAGACCACCGGCCTGGCCACCATCGACAACAAGACCGCCGGCCTGCACAATTCCGACCTCGTGATTTTGGCCGGGCGCCCCGGCATGGGCAAGTCCTCGCTGGCGATGAATATCGCTTTCAACTGCGCCGAGGAACACCTTCGCTACCTGCGCGACGGCGGCCCGCACAACTACGGTGCGCCCGCAGCCTTCTTCAGCCTGGAAATGAGCAGCGACCAGCTGGCCACGCGCATTCTTGCCGAGCAGGCTGAAATCTCGTCGGAGGCGCTGCGATCGGGCAGCCTGAAGCGCGACGAGTTCCAGAAGCTCTCCTACGCGGCGCAGAAGCTGGCCGAACTGCCGCTTTATATCGACGATACGCCGGCGCTCTCCATTTCCGCCCTGCGCACCCGCGCGCGGCGGATGAAACGGCGGCATGACATTGGCCTGATCGTGGTCGACTATCTGCAATTGCTGCAAGGCTCGGGCCGCGCCAGCGACAACCGCGTGAACGAAATTTCAGAAATCAGTCGCGGCCTGAAGACGCTGGCCAAGGAGTTGCAGGTGCCGGTGATCGCCCTGTCGCAGCTTTCCCGTGCGGTGGAGCAGCGCGAGGACAAGCGCCCAATGCTGTCCGACCTGCGCGAGTCCGGCTCTATCGAGCAGGACGCCGACATGGTCTGGTTCATCTACCGCGCCGACTATTACCACGAGGCGCTGCGCCCCGACATGCCGAGCGAGACAAGCTCCGAAGGCGACAAGGAAAAGTACCGGGTTTGGGAAGACCGCTATCTGGAGCTGCGCAACAAGGCGACGTTGATCGTTGCCAAGCAGCGCCACGGCTCCACCGGTAATGTGCCGCTGCTGTTCCAGAGCGAGTTTACCAAGTTCACCTCGCCCAACATGAAGGACTATTCGGACTACGGGTTCGAGTAGGGCTGCAGCGTCTGTCCCGCTAAAGCCCCAGGTTCAGCTTGCGGCTCACAGTATAGTCCACCACCGAGACAAGGAACCAGCTCGCCCACCATTTCGCGCGCTTCCAGGGCGTTGCGCGGCGGGCATGCAATTGGGGCGTCACCTGCTCGCTGGCGGCGAAGTGATCGTAAATGAAGCTGCGCATCCGCTCGGCCAGCGCAGCATCCTCGATTCGCAGCACGATCTCGAGATTCACATAGAGACTGCGCATATCGAAGTTGGCACTGCCGATGTAGACCGCATCATCCAGCACGATCAGTTTGGTGTGCAGTTTGCAAGGCTGGAATTCCCAGATGTTTGCGCCCGCCTGCAGCAGCCTGGTATAGAGCGCGCGGCTGGCTCCGATAGTGGCGCCGTTGTCGCTCTTTCCCGCCAGCAGAAGATTCGCCTCTCCGCGGCGGGCGATGGCGCGGATATTGCGGCGCAGGCCAGGACTGGGAGAGAAATAGGCCATCATCATGTCCAGCCTCCGGCCATGCTGCATATCCTGCGACACGCGGCGCGCCCAGCTCGAAAGGCGGCGCGAGGGGCCGCCGATCAGAACCTGCACAGAACCATCGCCCGCCTGCCAGTTGCGCACGCGATGGCGAATGTCGCGGAACTGGGCCTTCTCGTCGCTCGCCCATTCCACCAGCTCTGCGAACCACTGCGAAACCTGCTGAACCGCTTCACCCTCAAGGCGAAAACCAAGATCGTTCCAGCCGTTCACCTCCGGCGGGGCGAAATAGTCGTCCTCGATATTGAAACCGCCCAGCATCGCCACGCGATCGTCTGCCACCAGAATCTTCTGATGATTGCGGATCAGCGCGCGGCGGCTCCATCGGGCCATGAAGGTGAGGAAAGTGCCGCCCGCAGCAGTCATCTCAGCGAAGAATTCCTCGTCCGCCTCGGCCCCGAAGCCATCGACGATCAGCGTGACATCCACTCCGCGCTTTGCCGCCGCCACCAGCGCATCGCGCACTGCCGTGCCAACGCCGTCGCGGGCGAAGATGTAGAATGCGATCTTGAGGCTGTGCTGTGCGCTTTCGATGATGTCCAGCACCGCAACGCGGCGATCCTTGCCGGCGGGCAAGAAGGTGAAGGACAATCCCTGCGCCTGTGCTGTAAAGGGGTCAGGGTCACGATAGCCTTGCACGCTGTTCATCGCAGCCTGTTAGCACGCCTTGGCTTAAGGGAAACCTTGACGGAAGCGTTCTCCGCGCCTAACTGGCTCACTTTCCGACAACACCAGATTATCCGGAGTGCCCATGGCGCGCGTTACAGTCGAAGATTGCGTCGACAAAGTTCCCAACCGTTTCGATCTCGTCCTGCTGGCTGCCCAGCGCGCGCGCGAGATTTCCGGCGGTGCGGAAATGACCATCGATCGCGACCGTGACAAGAACCCGGTTGTCGCCCTGCGCGAGATTGCAGAGCAGACCGTCAAGCCCAAGCATCTGCAGGAATCGCTGGTTCAGTCGCTGCAGCGCGTACTTCCGGACGAAGAAGACGAAGCAGATGAAATCGGCTCGCTCAGCCAGTCGGCAGAGGCCATGCGCCTGTCTGCCGCTGCGCCGACCCGCTCTACCTCGATCGGCTCTGACTACGACGGCTGATCGCCGGGCATACTTTGCTGAGGCATTAAGGGGCTGCGCCGAAAGGCGCGGCCCTTTTGCTTTGCGCGCAGCGAATGACAGGGTAGAATAGGGTCCATGCGGCAGGGGCGGGCATGAGCGACATCCTCGAAGGAATGGGCACGGCGGCCGAGGGCGGCCTGTTTGCCCGCGCCATGGAACCGGAATCGGGCGCCAAATCACCACACCCGGATCAGCCGGACAAATGCCTCAATTGCGACACTGTCTTGACCGGCGCCTATTGCCATGCCTGCGGCCAGCAGGGACACGTCCACCGCACGATCGGCGCATTCATGCACGACTTGCTGCATGGTGCGCTCCATTTCGAAGGCAAGCTGTGGCGAACGCTGCCAATGCTCACCTTCAAGCCAGGCAAACTGACGCGCCGCTATATCGAAGGGCAGCGTGCCCGGTTTGTCTCACCCATGGCGCTCTTCCTGTTCACCGTGTTCCTGATGTTTGCAATTTTTCAGGTGATCGGCCTCACCGCTCCAACCGGGCTAACAGGTCTTTCCAACGCGGATGTCGAAGGTGCCATCAGCACTGTCGAGCAGAGCGCCACGGAACGCCGCGATGCTGCGCAGGTCGCGCTGGACGCCATCCCCGCCGATGCAGACAGTGCCGCCCGCAGCGCCGCACAAGCCGAGCTGGCCGAAGCAGAAGAAGTGCTGGAGGGCGTGAAAGAGGTGCAAACCTATGACCTCAATGACAACGCCTCGATGACATTCAGCGGAACCGGTATCGACTGGCTGGACGACAAGCTGATACAGAAGTGGCGTGAAGATCCGGACCTGATGATCTATAAACTTCAGGCCAACGCCTATAAATTCAGCTGGCTGCTCATCCCGATCTCGATTCCCTTTGTCTGGCTGCTGTTTGCGTGGAAGCGAAGATACAAGGGCTACGACCACGCGATTTTCGTCACCTACTCGCTCAGCTTCGTAACACTGCTGTTCGTGGTACTTTCCATTCTGGGCAAGCTCGGCGTTGGCGCTGTGTCACTGATCCTGATCGGCACCTTCGTCCCACCCATCCACATGTACAAGCAGCTGCGCCATGCATACCAGTTGAGCCGCTTTTCGGCTTTGTGGCGATTGATGGCTCTCAGCTTCTTTATCTGGGTGGTGCTGATCCTGTTTTTCCAGCTGCTGCTACTGCTTGGCCTGTCCTGACAGGTTGACGGCAGCCAGAAACGAGGTGGCAGCACGACAGCACCGCCCCGTTTGGTCGATTCCGATCCTGCAAAAAGCGTTCTTGCTGTCAGTCAGTGCCGTCCAGCTCACCATCGCCCGGATCAGGATCGGAAGCGTCCGCCTCTGCCAGATCGGCGCGCAGTTCGGCTGCTCCTTCACTCACTTCATCGGCAGCAACAATGGCGCCTTCGCGCAGCTCGTTACCGATAACCTCGGCATTGGCTTCGGCATCGGCAGCGGCGCGTTCTGCCATCACTTGCGCATTCTCTTCGGTCTGATCGGAACAGGCCGCTAGCAGCAACGCTGCGGGAGCAGTGATCAGGACGGCAGCAAGTGTAGGTTTCATGACTGGACTCCTTCGTTCAGCCATTCCAACGCACAGCACCTTGCATTGCTCCCGATCGGTTTCTCCCGCTACGCCCCTTGCGGAGCCTCTCCGCCGCCGAAGCGCTTACCCGCCTTGGGGATCGAAGAGCCCTGCGCAGGTTGAACAGGGATCGGGCCCGACGGCGTATCGGGACGCTCGATCTTGCCATTCTCCAGCAACACCCTGATCTCCTCGCCTGTCAGCGTTTCGTATTCCAGCATGGCCTGCGCCAGCAGGTGCAGCTGGTCCTCATGCTCGGTCAGCAGGTCGGTGGCCCGCTTATGCGCGCCTTCCACCAGATCCTTGATTTCCTGGTCGATCAGCTTGTTGGTCTCGGCCCCGGCGAAAGTGCGGGTCGTCTGCCCCATGCCGAGATAGCCTTCCTGGCTCTGCTCATACTGCAACGGGCCCAGCTTCTCGCTCATACCCCACTTGGTTACCATGCTGCGTGCAAGGTCCGTGGCGTACTGGATATCGGACGAGGCACCGCTGGAAACCTTATCGTGCCCGAAGATGATTTCCTCGGCCACGCGGCCGCCCATCGAAACCGACAGGTTCGCATGCATCTTGTCGCGGTGGTAGGAGTAATTGTCCCGTTCCGGCAGACGCATCACCATTCCCAGCGCGCGGCCACGCGGAATGATCGTAGCCTTGTGGATCGGATCCGACGCCTCTTCGTGAACCGCAACGATTGCATGGCCAGCCTCGTGATAGGCGGTCATTTTCTTTTCGTCCTCGGTCATCACCATTGATCGACGTTCGGAGCCCATCATGACCTTGTCCTTGGCGTCCTCGAACTCCTGCATGGCGACAAGGCGTTTGTTGCGGCGCGCAGCCAGCAGGGCAGCTTCGTTGACGAGGTTGGCAAGGTCCGCGCCGGAGAAGCCGGGCGTACCACGGGCGATAGTGCGCGGGTTCACATCAGGCGCCAGCGGCACCTTCTTCATATGCACGGCGAGAATCTTCTCGCGTCCATCGATATCCGGGATCGGCACAACCACCTGCCGATCGAAACGGCCGGGACGCAGCAGCGCAGGGTCCAGCACATCGGGGCGGTTGGTGGCGGCAATGATGATGATGCCTTCGTTCGCTTCAAAACCGTCCATTTCCACCAGCAGCTGGTTCAGCGTCTGCTCGCGTTCGTCGTTCGAGTTACCGATGCCGTTACCGCGATGGCGACCCACGGCGTCGATCTCGTCGATGAACACAATACATGGCGCGTTCTTCTTCGCCTGTTCGAACATGTCGCGCACGCGGCTGGCGCCGACACCCACGAACATCTCTACGAAGTCGGAGCCGGAAATGGTGAAGAACGGCACACGCGCTTCGCCAGCGATAGCGCGAGCCAGCAGCGTTTTACCCGTGCCGGGAGAGCCGACCAGCAGCGCTCCCTTGGGGATCTGGCCGCCCAGCTTGGAAAAGCGCTGCGGATCCTTCAGGAACTCGACGATTTCCTGCAATTCCTCGCGCGCCTCGTCGATGCCGGCAACATCCTCGAAAGTGACGCGGCCTTGCTTTTCAGTCAGCAGCTTGGCCTTGGACTTGCCAAAACCCATGGCACCAGAACCGCCGCCCTTCTGCACCTGACGCAGAGCGAAGAAGGCTATGCCCAGAATCAGCAGGAACGGCAGCGCCTGGATCAGCACCACCAGCAGGACGTTCATCTGCTCTGGCTGCGTGCCGGTATATTCGACATTCGCCGCTTCCAGTTGCTGCGTCAGGTTCACATCGCCCGGCACCGGGGTAGTGACGAAACGCTCGTCATTCTTCAGCACACCGGAAATCCGGTCTGGCGCAATCGTCACCTCGGCCACCGAACCTTCGGCCACCTTCTCCTTGAAATCGGAGTAGAGGATGGCTGTGCCGGGCGCCTCTCGCGGGCCGCCAAACATGGATACGGCCAGCAACAGGGCCAGGAACACCCCGCCCCAGATCATCAGGCTTTTCATCCAGGGGTTGCCCCCACCGCCATTTGGGCCGCCGCCATTTTCCGGCTCTTGATTGTCGCTCATGTGAGAATGCGTCCTTTCAGAACCTCAATGTAGGCTGGCGCCGGTGAATGACAAGATAACGGCGGCCACGGGCTTTGGATCAGGGGTGAAACGAGCAGAAGGGTCAGGTCTTGCTCCCTGCACTCGGCAGATTCACCCCTTTTTGACAGCTCGCCATGCCCTCCGCTGTCAAGTGAGCCAGTCTGATTGTCAACGACGCTTGACAACCACTGATTCGATGTCTAGCTTCCTTGACATAAGTTCAAAGGAGTTTGACATGACCCATATTGCAAAATCTGTTTGCTGGGCCGCCGCGATGATTGCCGTTGCCGTCCTTTCCATCTTCGGTGTCATCGAGCGTGAAGTCGCGACCACCCTGTTCATCGTGCTTCCCATCGTCGCGGCCACCAGCCTTACCGGTCGCCGCTGTTCGCTGGCCAATCGCGGAGAAATGAAGTGATCGGCAGACTGCGGAAAAAGCCCGAGGTCCGGCGCTATCTGCTGCGGCTGGCAGTGGCGATGGCGATATACATCGGCTCGCTGTTCGCGGCAGAGATATTGATTGAGGACGGTGGTCTTTCAGGGCCTCCTGCCTATGCGCTGGCCGCATTGCCCGGCGTTGCCTTCGCTGCCGTGCCGTGGATCTTCACCCGCCTCATCATAGAGGAACGGGATGAGTTTCAACGCCTGCTCTATCTGCGCCAGGTAATGGTGGCCACCGGCATCGCGCTGACTGGCGCTGCCGTGTGGGGTTTCCTCGAAACCTATACGCCGGTGGCGCACGTGGAGGCCTTCTGGTGGCCGACGCTGTGGTGTTTCGGCCTCGGCCTCGGCGCGCTTTACAACAAGCTCACCATGGGCGCCTCTGGAGAGTGCATGTGATGGGCAGCTCGCTTTCCACCGCCGCAACGCCCGTTGCCAGACCAGGCCTGTGGGCTGGACTGTTCTGCGCCAACTTCGCAATCATCGCCGTCCTGTTCACCAATGAATCGCTGAATCCGCCAACCTCGGGCATCCTTTTCGTTCTCAATTTCGTGCTGCTGATCCCGTTTGTGAAAGGGGTCATGCGCATTCAGGAAGAAAAGGGCGCGATGACCACTGCCGTGCGGCGCTACAACCGGCGTTTCCTGACTTTCAGCCTGATTTACGCTGTCGCCATGCTGGGCGCGGGCTGGGCGACCGGCCTCGTCGCGCAGGATGCTCCGTTGATGTGGCTACTCGCCGTCCTGCCGATGGTGCCCGCATTCGGCATGATCTGGACAATCATGCGCTATGTCGCCGAAGAGACTGACGAATACCAGCGGCATCGGGCGATAACCGCAGCCATGACCGGGCTGGCGCTGGTGCTGGTCTGCGGCACTGGCTGGGGCTTTCTTGAAACATTCAACCTTGTCCCGCACGTGTGGGCCTGGTGGGTCTTCCCGGTCTGGGCCGTCGGCCTTGGCATCGGCATGATCTGGAATGAGATCACCACACGCAGCGGCGGAGAGGAGCCGTGAAGAATCGCCTGCGCGTGCTGCGCGCCGAACGCGAATGGAGCCAGCAGGTTCTGGCCGACAAGCTGGAGGTCAGTCGCCAGAGCGTGAACGCGATCGAGACGGGAAAATACGATCCCAGCTTGCCGCTGGCGTTCCGCATCGCCGACATTTTCGGCCTCACCATCGAAGAAATCTTCCTGCGCGACGACGCGTAAGAACAGGACCGGATACCATGACCTACATCACCACGTTTCGCCATGCCCTGCGCGGCGCCCTCGTCCCCGCACTTGTCGCCATTGCCCTGTCGCAAGGCGGCACTGCGCTGGCGCAGGACGATCCCGGACACTTCAGCGTAGAAGTTTCAGGAGAAGGGTCGGACGTGATCTTCATTCCCGGCCTTTCCACCCCGCGCGATGTGTGGGATGCGACTGCGGAACATCTGGGCGAAGGCTACCGTATTCATCTGGTGCAGGTGCGCGGTTTTGGAGAGCATGCCGGCGCCAATGCCGAAGGCCCGATCCTCCAGCCGATGGTGGGAGAGCTCGCCACCTATATCGAGGAACACGAACTTGAGCATCCCGCGCTCGTCGGCCATTCACTGGGCGGCCTGATCAGCCTGATGCTGGCGGCCGAGCACCCTGACATGCCCGGCAAGCTGCTGGTGGTGGATGCGCTGCCGTGGTTCGGGGCGATCTTCGGCAATGGTGCAGCCAGCGTGGAAACGATGGAGAGCCAGGCCGCGATGATGCGCGATATGCTAAAGGCGCAGGCAGGCACGCCTATGCCGCCACAAGCACTGGCGGCGACGGCTCGCAGTCAGGCACTGGAGGAGGAGAGTCGCGAAGCCGTAGCGAGCTATATCGCCCGGGCCGACCCGCGCGTGACCGGCCAGCTGCTGTATGAGGACATCACCACCGACATGCGCGAGGATGTGGCACTGATTACAGCGCCCATCACCGTGCTTGTGCCTTTTGCTCCGCCCGCCGTCACGGAGGAGTCAGCGCTGCAACTTTATTCCGGCGAATACGCGGCAGCGCAGGATGTTACGATCAGGACCGTAGGCCCGGCAGGCCATTTCCTGATGCTGGACCAAAAGGAAGCATTCCTGGCCGAACTGGATGCTTTTCTCGAGCGATAGACTTCACTCGCTCATCCCGGTCATCACGAAGCGCTGCACACGGCGCCCGGTACTGACTTCGGTGGTGTAGACGTTGCCCTGCGAATCCACGTCCACGCTATGCAGCCAGATGAACTGGCCGGGGTAACGCCCGTTCCGCCCGAACCAGCCGACAGTCTCGTGGTTCTCGCGCAGCAGGATCCACACCCGGCCATTCATCATGTCGGCCACGTAAACGTACTTGCCATCAGGGCTGAAAGCGACGTCGGAAGCTGAACGCAATCCGCCAGTGCCCGCCGCAATCACGACGTTTTCCAGAAATTCCACGCCATCGTCGGTTTCGCGAAAAACCTGCAGGCGGTTGTTGCGCCGGTCGCAGACATAGATCGTATCGTCCGGCCCGCGGTTTACGCAGTGGACGATATCGCCAAAGCTGGTGCTTTCGGGATTGGCCCCGCCATCGCCGGTACTGCTTGCCTGCGACTGATCGAATTCACCTTCGCGTGTTCCGCCGCCCGGCTGCGTTCCGTAAGCGCCCCACAGGTGCTGAAAAGACAGGTCATCAGCACCAAATTCCATGATGCGCTTGTTTATGTAGCCGTCGGCCACGATCACACTTTCGCCATCGTAATGGATATCCGCCGGATTGCCGAGATATTGCTGAGACAGATTGCCATCAGTTTGCTGGCGTGTCCCGATCTGACGGATGAATTCGCCATCTGCGGTGAAGTTCAGCACGACATGATCCCCGCCGCCATTGCCGCCAATCCACACGTTCATGTCGCGATCGACAAACAGGCCGTGGACGTTGGCCGGCCACTGCTCGTCGCCGATTTCCACCGCGTCGCGCCCCTCGCCTTCCACTGTGCTTTCGCCCGGGGCCAGCTCCGGCCCACCCCAGCTGCGCAGCAAGTTGCCATCCTGATCGAACTGCAGGACATGCGGCGGCGCGGCACAACACGCCACGGACTGTCCATTGTCAGCGCCAAGATCGCTGAACCCCAGCGAATTCGGGCGGTTCAGCACCCAGATCGTGTCATCCTTGTCCACTGCCAGACCCGGCGCCTGCCCAAGGATCATGTTCTCCGGCAATCGCGGCCAGCTGGCGTCAACCGCGAACAGGGGCATGGGCACGTCCGCGTTCACGTGCTCGCTATCCACTTCCACAAGACTATCCGCCAGCGCGGGTCCGCTCAACAGCAGCGCGGCACCCATGGCCGCCGAACTCAACAATCTCAGCATCCTGTCAGTCTCCTCTCATGCGGCCCCGAGGCCGTCGATCACTTTGGGAAGAGCGGCGGCATAGCGCGCCACATCGTCAAGTTTGCCCGTGCTGACCCGCGAATATTGCGTCCACTGTCCATAGGCCGGACGGATGAGAATGCCGCGCGCGCGCATGGCAGCGGCCACGGCATCGGCATCGGGCACCTCTATGTAGACGAAGTTGGTCTGGCTGGGCAGCGCCGTCAATCCGCTGCGGGCTGCGGCATCGAGGATCATCTCGCGCCCTTCCAGAATGGCCCCGCGGCTGGCATCGAGAAAGCCTGTATCGTTGTAGCTGGCGATGGCCGCGGCAAGGCCGCAGGTGTTGCCGCCAAAACTCATCATGTGGGCGCGAATGCGGTTTGCGTTTTCCTCGCTCGTCAGCGCATAGCCCACCCGCATTCCTGCCATGCCGTAGATCTTGGAGAAGGTGCGACACACGATCACGTCCTGCCCTTCGCGCACAAGGTCCACCACGCTGTTGCCCGCCGGGTCGTCAGTCAACTCGTTATAGGCCTCGTCCACCAGCAGAGTGGCACGGGGCGTTACGAGCGCGGCAAGGCGGCGCAAGGCGGGCCCGTCCACCACCATTCCGGTGGGATTGTTGGGATTGCAGACCTGCACCAGTGATATGCCGTCGCCGAACGCTGCCTGCATGGCCGGCAGATCCACATTCATGTCGGCTGCCAATGGCACGCGGATAGCCTGTGCGCCCAGACGCTCGCCATATTGCACCGTCGTATCCCAGAACAGGCCGGGACAAAGGATCGCCCCTTCTCGGCCCCATGATATGGCGATGGCGGACAGGATTTCGGTAGAGCCTTCCCCGATCACCACCTGTTCGGGACTGAGCGAATGGCGCTCCGCAATCATCTCCTGCAAGCGGCGCATCCCCCGGTCGGAATAGTAGCAGCCCTTCGTCGCAGCTTCGGTGGCGGCGGCAATGGCGCTGGGCGCGGGGCCATAGGGGTTCTCGTTGCGGGCGAGCATGGCGATACCATCCTGGGGGCCGAAATAGCTCGTGCTGCTCGCCGCAGCGCTCGCCTGGCCGAAAGCCGGGAAAGCAGCGGAAAGCCCGGCAACGGCAGCGCCCCCGCCTATAAACGTCCTGCGTGCAATATCCATCGCTGATACCCCTTTTTGCTCTATGAGTTGAAGATCATCGTCGCTCCGACAAAGATCAGATAGATTCCGAAAACCCGGTTCAGCAGCGCGGGCGATAGCCTGTGCGCCAGCGCCACGCCCAGCGGCGCAAACAAGACGCTGGTGATGATTACACCCAGCGCGGCAGGCCAGTTAACATAGCCGACAGAGCCCCAGGGCAGGCCCGCTTCGTCCATGCCGATCACCATGAAGCCGATAGTGCCGGGCACGGCGATGATCGCACCCATGCCACTGGCTGTGCCGATGGCCCGGTGGATGGACGTGCCGCACAGGGTCATCGTCATGGTGGTAATTGTGCCCCCGCCGATGCCGAGTAGCGCCGATAGCAGCCCCAGCCCGCCGGCCAGCCCCGCGCGTGTTATGCCGCCGGGCATGGCGCTGGCCAGTCGCCTTTCATGCACGCGGGGGCTCAGGAAATGGACGGCAAAGGTCAGCACGCCCACGCCAAAGATCAGCGCCAGCGTAGAGGAACTTACCATGTCGGCAATCCACGCGCCCAGCACGGTGCCGCCGACCACCCATGGAGCCCAGCCCTTCAGCACGGAGGTATCCACCGCATCGCGCAGCGCGTGGCTGCGCACGGCTCGCAGTGACGTGAATATGATCGTCGCAAGGCTGGTGCCAACCGCCACATGGGTCAGCTGCTCTGGCAAAGTGCCCAGCAACGGCAGGATCAGCATCAGCGCGGGGACAACCACGAAACCGCCGCCAATGCCGAAAAGACCGCCTGCAAACCCCGCGCCTGCTCCCGCCGCCAGCAAGGCAAGGCCGGGTAGAAGCAAGGAGGAGTCCGGTGTCACAGGCAAAACCCTAGGTTGCAGTGCAACAAAGGGCGAGAGGGTTTTTGCAGTGCTGGTCTTTATCTCGTAAGTGGCTCACACTGGTGGACGCGATTCAGGTGGAGCGACATGGTTCATAACTCTCGACAATTTGCCCCCGATAACGCTTCCCCTGCCCCAGGCAGAAAGTGTGACTGCAATGTTGCTTGATCACCGCGTAGTCGAAAAAGTCTGGGGCCGCGACGCTCTGCCTCCTCCCTTTCAGGCACCCGATGGTGCGCGCGTCGGGGAGATCTGGTTCCCGCCGCCACCCGCGCTGAACCAGCTTCTCGTCAAATACCTCTTCACCAGCGAAAAACTGTCTGTGCAGTGCCACCCCGATGCGCAGCAGGCGCGCGAAGCAGGCCTTGGAGAAGCGGGCAAGGACGAGTGCTGGGTGGTGATCGCGGCAGAACCCGAGGCATGCCTGGGCATAGGTTTCAATCGTTCGCTGAGCGCCGATGAGATGCGCGATGCAGCGCGCGACGGTTCTATTGAACACCTGATGCGATGGTTCGAAGTGCAGGCGGGTGACGTGTTCTATATACCCGCAGGAACGGTCCACGCCATTGGGCCAGGCTGCTCTATAATCGAGGTGCAGCAGAATACTGACATTACCTTCCGCCTCTACGACTATGGCCGCCCAAGAGAACTGCATCTGGAACAGGGCATGGCCGTGGCGGATGGTTCACCCTACGATCCGTCCCTCCATCAGAGGCTACCCGCAGTCGGCAGCGCCACGCTGGTGGATGGCCCGTTTTTCCGGCTGGACTGGGTGGATGGCGTGGCCGACGATGGACTGCTCTATACCTATTGCGCGCCGCTGCTGGTGCTGCCGCTGGCCGGAGAAGTGCTGGTGGAAGGCAGCGAGGTGGTGAAACCGGGCGAATGCGCGCTGGCCCCCGATCTGGCCAGCGTCACTTTCGCCCCCGACGGCAAGGCACTGGTAACTGCGCCTTGCTGAGCACCGTTGCGCGCTAGACGACACCGAAAGCCAGCATGGCGTCAGCGACCTTCTTGAAGCCCGCGATATTCGCGCCCTTCACATAGTCAACATAACCGCTGTCATCGTCGCCGTATTCCACGCACTTTTCGTGAATGCCCTCCATCAGCTCTGTCAGCATGTCTTCAAGCCGATCGTGGTTCCAGCTGATCCGCTCTGAGTTCTGGCTCATTTCCAGTCCGGAAACGGCAACGCCTCCGGCATTGGCGGCCTTGCCAGGCGCGTACATGATACGGGCATCGTGGAAGACTTGGACGCCTTTCAGTGTGGTGGGCATGTTCGCGCCTTCGGCAACTGCCGTTACGCCGTTGTCGACAAGGTTCTTCGCCTCATCCTCGTTCAGTTCGTTCTGGGTGGCACACGGCATCGCCAGATCGCACGGCACATTCCATGGGCGCGCACCGTCGCCGTGGAAAGTCGCATTGGTGAAATGGTCGGCATATTCGCTGATGCGCCCGCGCTTCACGTTCTTCAGGTGCTTCACCCAGTCGATCTTCTCTTGCGTCAGGCCGTCGGGATCGTGAATGAAGCCGTCGCTGTCTGACAGCGTCAGCACTTTGCCGCCCAGTTGCGTCATCTTCTCTGCGGCATGGGTTGCCACGTTGCCCGATCCGGAAATCACGGCGGTATGGCCGTCAATGTCCATATCGTTGTGCTTCAACATGTTCTGCAGGAAATAGACCGCCCCGTATCCGGTCGCCTCCGGTCGCATGGCCGATCCGCCATATTCGATGCCCTTGCCTGTCAGCACGCCTTCCCAGCGATTCACAATGCGCTTGTACTGGCCGAACATGTAGCCAATTTCGCGCGAGCCCACCCCGATATCGCCTGCGGGCACATCGGTTTCGGGGCCAATATGGCGGTAGAGCTCGGTCATGAAGCTCTGGCAAAAGCGCATCACCTCGGCATCGCTCTTGCCCTTGGGATTGAAGTTCGATCCGCCCTTGGCCCCACCCATGGGCAGGCCGGTCAGCGAGTTCTTGAATGTCTGCTCAAACGCCAGGAACTTCAGTACGCTTTCCGTCACTGACGAATGAAAGCGAAGACCTCCCTTGTAGGGTCCAATCGCGTTGTTGCACTGGACGCGCCAGCCGCGTTGCACCCGGATATTGTGGTTGTCGTCTTCCCAGCAGACGCGAAAGGAGATGACGCGATCCGGCTCCGCGATGCGGCGCAGGATCTGCACCTGGTGGTATTCTTCCTTGTCCTCGATGAATGCGAAAATGTCCTGCGCCACTTCCTGCACGGCCTGAGTGAACTCGGTCTGGCCGGGATTGCGCTTCCGCACACCTTCCATGAATTGATCAAGGTCCACGTGCCGGTCATAAACTGAAGCCATTATTTCCTCTCATCTTGCAGGGCCAAGCGCCGTTCATCCCGCATTTCGGTTCCCTAGTCAGGCATTGCCGCAAGCACACGATCGGGTGTCATCGGATAGGCGAACAGCCGCGCACCGCATGCGTCATAGATGGCATTGGCTATCGCCCCGGCACCGCCGCAAAGGCCCAGTTCACCCACGCCTTTCGCCTGGATCGGACTGGCGGCTCCATCGCGCTCTTCCAGCATCAGCACTTCCAGGTCGGGCACATCGCGGTGAACCGGCACATGGTATTCCGCAAGGTCACAGTTCACCAGATGCCCGTCGACGGGATCGAACAGCAGGCTCTCGGTCAGGGCATGGCCGATGCACCAGGTCATGCCCCCCAGACACTGCGAGCGGGCGGTGCGCGCGTTGAGCACGCGCCCGAAACCGAAAGCCCCTGTCATTCGCCGCACGCGGGTTTCCCCAGTCCAGCGGTTGACTGCAACCTCGGCGAAAAACGCTCCGTAGCTGGAAACGGAGAAATCCTCCGTCGATGCGCCCGGCTCGAAATGACCGGTGCGCTGCACCGGCTTACCTTCGATAAGGTCAACCACCGCTTTGCGGCCGCCGTCCCAGCTGGCGAAGCCATCCTTCAAGGTGAGGTCAGCGGGGGAAATACCGATCCGTTCGGCCAGTTCTTCGCGCAGCCCCTCGCACGCGAGAAACACTGCAGAGCCGCACGACGGAGCGCCAAAGCTGCCGCCTGAGCCGGAACCGGGAGGCAAATCGGTATCGCCAAGTTTCACTTCGATATCGTCAGGCGATAGGCCCAGCATTTCACCCGCGACCTGGCCAAGGATGGCATAGGTTCCCGTGCCGATATCGGTCATGTCGGTTTCAACCAGCGCCGTGCCATCCGGCTGCAGGGTGACGCGGGCCTTGGCTTCCTCCACGGCATGTACGCGCGCCGCACTGGCAACGCCGCTGCCGATCCACCACTCGCCCTCACGCGTATGGCGCGGTTTTCGCGGCCCGTCCTGCCAGCCGAAAGCGCGCGCGCCCTCCTTCAGACAATCGGCCAGTTTGCGAGAGCTGAAGGGCTTGCCCTCGGCGGGATGTTCCTCCGGAATGTTCCTGAGCCGCAGCTCGACAGGATCGATCCCCGCCTTCTCGGCAAGCATGTCCATCGCCTGTTCGACTGTCTGCACGCCCACAGCCTCGCCCGGTGCGCGAACCGATCCGGCTGTCATGCGGTGGAGGCGTGCAACTTCCAGTTGCAGCAGGCGATTGTCACCCGCGTAAAGAAACTGGCTCGATTGCAGGACGGGCTCAGCGAAGCGCTCCTCCGGCAGGTTCGACACGCGGGCTTCATGTCCGAAACCGATCAGATGACCCTTTGCGTCAGCCGCCAGACGCACGCGCTGCGATGTTTCGGAGCGGCGCATGATGGTCTGGAAAACCTGCTGCCTGCTCATCACCACGCGCACGGGACGCCCCAGTTCCATCGCTGCCAGCGAAGCACCGACAGTTTCCTGACTCACCCCCAGCTTCGACCCGAAACCGCCCCCGACATATGGCGAAAGCAGGCGAACCTTCTCCTCCTCAAGCCCCAGGCAATCAGCAAGTTCGGCGCGATTGAATTTCAGCATCTGCAACGACGCATGAACGGTCAACTTCTCGCCGTCCCACTGCGCCATCGCGGCATGTGGCTCCATCGCGGCGCTGGCATGGCCCTCTGTCGTGAAGCGTGCGTCGACGGTATAGGCGGCCTGCGCCATCGCATGAGCGAGGTCTCCCTTGGTGGTCGGCGTGCGCTTCCTGGCTTCGCCAGCGTCTGGATCAACAGGTGCGTCGTCATCTGCGTCGCAATGGATAAGCAGTCGCTTGGCTGCATCACGCGCTTCCTCGAACGTCTCAGCCACCACCAGCGCCACAGGCTGACCCCAGTAAGAAATGTCTTGCGCGGGCTGGGCCGGGGCCTTTCCCGCCATGCCCTGCGCAGCACGTCCGGTCAGCCGCTGATCGGCGATCACGGCCACAACGCCTGGCATGTTCAGCACGCTGTCCTTGTCGATGGACGTAACCTTGCCGCGCACCACCGGGACCGTGACGAGCACGCCTTCAAGGCAATCTATTGCCGAAAATTCCGCCGCGTAGGTGGCGGTGCCGGTAACCTTGAGCATTCCCTCAGGCCGAACAAGCGGCTTGCCGACCACGCCTTGCACCATGGTGTCGAGCACGTTGCGCTCGTCGGGCGCGTCCTGCTTGCAATATATGCTCATGCCTCAACTCCCGTTGCATTGCACAGCACGGCAGTCAGCGTCCGCCGCGCCAGCGGTATCTTGAAATCGTTCTCGCCATAGCCACGCGCGTCTTCCAGCAGCAGGTCTGCGGCCTTGTCGAACAAGTCCAGCGATGGCTCGCTGCCAAGCAGCAGGTCGGCAATGCGCGGATCGTGCCAAGGCTTGTGCGCCAGCCCTCCAAACGCCAGATCCGCTCGGGCAAAGCGGTTTTCCGCCAGCTCGATGATTGCAGCCACTGAACACAGGGCGAAGGCATAGGACGAGCGTTCGCGCACCTTGCGATATAGCTGCGTCCCGCCCACCGGAGCAGGCAGCACAATGCCGGTAATGATCTCGCCAGGCTGAAGCACATTGTCGCGTTCGGGCGAATCTCCGGGCAACCGGTAAAATTCCCGCACTGGCACGGTGCGGTTCGTATTCTCGCCGACAATCTCCACCGTGGCATCCAGCGCGGCAAGCGCCACGGCCATGTCGCCGGGATAGGTGGCGATGCAATGCGCGCTGGTGCCCAGCACTGCATGCAACCGGGCGATGCCCTCAATCGCTCCGCAGCCCGAACCCGGCTCTCGCTTGTTGCAGGGCTGATCGATGTTGGTGAAATAGTAGCAGCGTGTCCGCTGGCACAGATTGCCGCCATTGGTCGCCTTGTTGCGCAACTGCTGCGTCGCGCCCGAAAGGATCGCGCGGGCAAGCACCGGATAGTCGGAGCGCACGCGAGGGTGAACTGCCGTCGCCGTGTTTGTCGCCAGAGCCCCCAGGCGCAGGCCTTCGCCCACCTCGGCGATCTCTCCCAGCGACAGCTTGCTGACATCCACCAGGGTCTGCGGCGTTTCCACCTGCAGCTTCATCAGATCGACAAGATTGGTGCCACCTGCCAGCGCCATCGTATCACGATCGGCAATCAATTGCGCAGCGTGTTCAAGCCGTTCGGCCCGCTGGTAGTCGAACGGCTTCATACGCCTTCTCCCGCCGCGTCGCGAATGGCGGCAACGATGTTGGCATAGGCTCCGCAGCGACACAGGTTGCCGCTCATCCGCTCCCGGATTTCCTCGCCGCTCAATGCCGGCGCTGCCTCGAGATCCTCTGTCGCATCGGAGGGCCAGCCCGCAGCCACTTCCTGCAACATGGCCGTGGCAGAGCAGATCTGGCCGGGTGTGCAATAGCCGCACTGAAAACCGTCGTGATTAAGGAAAGCCAGCTGCATTTCGCTTGGCGCGGCGGGCGTTCCCAGACCCTCTATCGTCGTCACCTGGTCGCCGTCGTGAGTCACGGCCAGTGACAAACACGAGTTTATCCGAACCCCGTTCACCAGCACGGTGCAAGCCCCGCACTGACCATGATCGCAGCCCTTCTTGGTTCCGGGCAGGCCGACATGAGATCGCAGGTAATCGAGCAGGCTGACACGCGGATCGTCGGGCAACTCGTGCGGAGTATCGTTGACAGTGATGGGCAAGAGAGAGCTCCTTGGTCTTCCCTGCCAACGCCTCACGCGGTGGATGTGTCCGATTGCAGGAAGATTGTCGGAGAGAATTTATGCCTTGGTTGGAATTTTGACCACAATACCCACTCGAACGCGTTACGCTGGCACGAGCCCTCGCCGGGAAATTCCGGGCACTAGCCTCGTCATGCAACCTGGTGTTTGCGGGCTAAGGAGCGGCTCTCATTGCCAAGACCATGGGTGATACTGCCTCTTCACGCGGCATTTTCAGCAGGGCAACGTAGCCAGGCCCGATACTCCGCCGATGTAGGCAGGCACGCCGTGCCTGACTGTAACCAGATGATCCAGTTGCAGGAGATTTTTTTCATCCATTGAGGAGGTGATTTCGCGTGCCTTGGCAACGACATTCGCCAAGCCAGCCACCAGCGTGTCCTGCGTCAGCAGCCACAGGTGCTGGCCGGGCCGCTGCTGGACCGGCGATGCTTCACTATCGCTCCCACCGAACAGCGCTGAGCGCAGCCCGGGCACATTATCCAGAGCTTCTGTCACGACGTGCCCGATCGTCTCTGCTGCTGCAGTCACCTCTGGCGAAATCGCATCCGATCGTCTTGCCTTGTCGTAGGCCTGTTTACCGAGAAACATGCTCCTGATCATGTTGCGCGGTTCCGGTCGCTGGATCAGTCCTGCAAATACAGACATCTCCGCCCTGATCGCCCCGTCCATCGGTTGCATCAGGCCCAGTTCCACGCAATCGAGAATAGCCAGCGGCGCTGGTTCATGACCCAGCATCCGGTCAAGCTCGCGGGCGCGGTGTGACTCGATCACGCCCGCGTAATCGGCGTGATTTGCCGGGACATGGGTTGGCTCATCCCACGGCTGAACTGCAAAGGACTCGTCCGACAGAATCCAGTCCTCCGCCGCTTCAATCTCGTTGCCGGGCTCAACCAGCGCATGGACAAGACCTGCCGACACGGCTTCGTCGCCTGAATATGTCTTGGCGAGCAACAATACGTCGAGACCGTTCTGTACTCCGACAAGCCGGGTCATCCGCTGGGTGCCGCCAGCGCCGGGCAGCAGCCCCACCTGACATTCAGGCAGCCCGAGCACGGCTTTGGGATTGCGCGTCAGGACGCGATAATGGCAGCCCATCGCCAGTTCGCACCCGCCGCCCAAAGCCACACCCGCGATTGCGACAGCCACTGGCTTTCCGGAAGTTTCCAGTCGGCGAATGGCATGGCTCAGCGGAAAGAAGTGATTGAATCCGATATCGAACCTGTCCGCAGGTTTTGCTGCGACAATCATGTCATAGGCCACGCCCAGTTCGGTCAGATCGGCCCCGGCGCAAAACCCGGTCTCCTTCCCCGACCGAACGACGACCCCGCGAACGTCCGCTCCGTGCAGCCATTCCGCGAATTCGCCCAGTTCGTGAATGGCCTTGTTCGACAAGACATTCATTGAACGATCCGGGCTATCGAACACGAAGTGGACGATACCTTCGCGTGCCTCTTCAATGCGGAACTGGCTCAACTCTGGGAAAGGGACGGTCATGCTGATGTTTCCTGTCTGGGCTTGCGGAATTTGCCTGCGTCGTCACGGACGCGTTTGGCATGCAGTTCGATTGATCGTGGCTGTTTTGCGCGCGAGAGATGGCAGTCGAGGAACTCGCGCAATCGATCCAGTGTTAAGCCGGCATCGGTTTCGACAACCGCGTGGACGCGCGAACCGAGATCGTCGTCAGGCACGCCAAAGACGGCACAGCTTCGTATTTCGGGATGCCGCAGGATGTCTTCTTCAACCTCTGCAGGCCAAACGTTTACCCCGCCCGAAATGATCAGATCGTCCATTCGGTCGGCAAGGTACAGATAGCCATCCTCGTCGATCCATCCTGCATCACCGACGCTTTCCCAGCCGTTTTCGGCTATACGGCGCTCGGCCCCGATGTAGCGATATGTCGATCCCGGTCCGCCCGGAGGCATAGCGAAGATTTCCCCTGTTTTACCGGATGATAAATCCTGACCGGACGGGTCGACTATCCGTATTCGGGTGCCATCTATCGGACGACCGACAGAGCCGGGACGGTCAATCCACTCGCGCCCCCCGATCCAGCATCTTACAATACCTTCAGTCGCGCCGTAGACTTCCCAGATGTGATCGGCGCCCAGCCAATCGATCCATTGTCTTTTCTGCCATTGCGCAATCGGCGCGGCAGTGTGGACGACCATTTCCCAGCTCGACAGATCGCGCTTCGCGCGCTCGCTCTCCGGGAGAGACAGAATACGGCTCATCATGGTCGGCACCATGAGCGCCCAAGCCACGCGTTCACGCTCGATCAGGTCCAGCGCGGCAGCGGCGTCAAAATGCGGCATTGTGACGACACTCGACCCGCGCCAAAGCGCAAAGATAGCGCAGCTGAACGGCGCATTGTGATAAAGCGGGCCCGGCACCAGAACGGTTGCGTCGGCAGGAATTCCGATAAAATCGAATCCTTCGGGAAAGCTGGCTGGCCGGGCATCGACAATAACCTTGGGCCGCCCGGTGCTGCCCCCGCTTGAGCAGGCTTTCCAGGAAGGCGAGATCGAGTGGAACCGGACCGGCTCCCAATCTACCAGCAATGCCTGCTCAAGTGCGCTTTCATCAATATCCAGGGCCGGATCGAGCAGAGCGATGATCTCGCTGCGTTCCTTGTCCGTCAGCTTGGTCGACAACGGCGCGGGGATTGCCCCGCACCGGTAGATCGCCAAAACAAGCGCGATGAACAAAGGACCATTCTGCAGCGAGAAGCTGACAAAATCGCCTTTGCGGACATTCCTTTCGGCAAGCCAACCGGACAGACGCGCGCATTCGCGTTCCAGCTTGCCGAAAGTCCAGCGTTCCTCCCCATGAACGAGAGCAAGCCGGGCCGGATCCACGCGCTCGAACAGACTGGCAATCGGGAGGGCGTCAGAAACCAACCCTGTCGCCTCCTTTCAGGCTGAGTATTTCGCGCGCTTCGTCCGCGGTGGCGATTTCCCCGCCGAGACCTTCGATGATCTGGCGCACTCTCGCGACCTGCGCGGCGTTGGTTTCTGCCAGTTGTCCCTTGCCCAGCCAGAGGCTGTCTTCCAGCCCGACACGTACGTGGCCGCCCATGCTGGCCGCCATCGCTGCGACCGGCATCTGGTTTGCGCCTGCCGCCAGCACCGACCAGTGGTAATTCTCGCCAAACAGACGATCCGCTGTTCGCTTCATGTGCATGACATCATCAGGATGGGCGCCGATTCCGCCCAGAAGTCCGAAGCATGTTTGGATGAACAGTGGGCCCTGAACCAGACCTTCGCGCCAGAAATAGTGAAGGTTATACAGGTGACTCGTATCGTAGCATTCGAACTGGTAACGCGTATCGGTCTTGTTCAGTGTATCGAGCGCGTAGCGGATATCCTTGAAGCTGTTGCGGAAGACAAGATCGTGGCTCGCCTCCAGCATCTCCGGCTCCCAGTCGAACTTCCATTCCCGGTCACGCTTGAGCATCGGGAACAGGCCGAAGTTCATGGACCCCATGTTGAGACTGGCGACCTCCGGCTGCCATGTTTCAGCGGGTTTCACGCGGTACTCGACCGGCAAGTAGGGTGAGGCACCCGTGGTGATATTCACAACCACATCGCTGGACTGCTTGATCACCTTGAGGAACGGCTCGAAATCTTCCGGTTCATGCACCGGCTTCCCGGTTTCCGGATCGCGGGCGTGTAGATGCACGATAGCCGCCCCGGCTTCTGCAGCCCCCAGCGCACTTTCCGCAATCTCCTGCGGCGTGATCGGCAAATGCGGCGACATCGACGGCGTGTGGATAGAGCCGGTAACGGCGCAACTGATGATTGTCTTCTTGGCAGGCATAGCTCTTCTCCCGGCTGATTGCATTTTGCTTATTGATGGTTGCGCAGACAATTGACCGCGGTCCCGATCAATTCAGATCGACCTTTCGATATCGCTCCATTCGAGCGCGAGTTCTGAACGAAATTGCGGTGCCGCAATGGCGATCAGTTGTTCCGCACGTTCCGTATGCGTCGCTCCGCGAAAATCTGCGACCCCGTGTTCCGTCACAATCAGATCGATCATCAAACGGCTCAGAGAAACCGGGCCGGCCGCGCCGCTCGGTGCGACTATCCGGCTCACCCGTCCGCCCTTGGCGGTCGATTGCAGCGCAACAACACTCAGACCACCTCTCGACAGCTGCGCAGCCTGGGCAAATTCGATCGCACCTCCTGGACCTGACATCGCCCCGGATGGGGTTACTTCCGCATACGCCTGTCCGAACAGATCTACGCTCAGTGCGCTGTTGATGGCGATAAATCGGTCGCGTTGTCCGATGCGGCGCACATCATGGGTGATCGAGACGGGCTGAAATTCGAAAAAGTCCTGCACGATCGCGTCATACAGGGGCTCGCTACCGATCGCGGTTCCTGCAATCACTGAACCTGGGCCAGCCAGCGCGCCAGACGAAGCAAGCCGGGCAACTCCATCTCCAATGAGGCCGGAATGTATCTGCAGGCCTTTTCGGTCATGAAGCTGGTCCAGAAGGGCGTCCGGCACTTTCCCAAGTCCGGTTTGCAGCGTGGCGCCATCGGAGACGAAAGGCGCCAGATGCCGTGCAATTTCGATCGAAACCTAATCCGGCAACGCTGCAGGCGTACTTAGAAGAGGCTGCTCCGCTTCGACATAGGCGGTAATTTCCTGCCACGGAATGCCCCGATTACCTGCAGGGCGCGGCATAAGCGGATTGACGTGCGCTATGCGATGCTGCGCCTTGTCCCACAAATCGGCCACGAAAGAACATTCCGTCCCGAAGGAGCAAAACCCGTCTTCGTCAGGCGGGCTGCACATGAACAGCACCGCGTCCGGCGGATGACGATCGAACCAGCTTCTGATCTGCGTGTAGTTGAGCGGCAGGAAGTCGACACGGTCCCCCAGCGCGCGCAATTCCGGCGTCTGGAAGAACGTGGCTAACCTGCTTTGCTCACCGGCAACCCATGGCTGGGTGTTGAATCCCGGAACGAAGATGCCGGTGAAGCGCATGTCGCCAAGCCGATTGCCTGCCGTCCCTACCATGGCATGCAAAGCGCGCGAGTGGGCACTGCAGGAAGAGACCAGCGTCGTTCCGCCAGCAGGCAGAACCGACGCCAGTCCATCCTTGTCCGAGAGTTTGAGTCCGCCAGTCACGGTAAGCAGCGGTTACTTCAGATATTTGTGGAATTCCGGAGTGCGCGTTTCCTTGAAGGCGCGCATTCCTTCCTTCGACTCATCGGTATCATAATAGAGCTTGACCGAGTTGAGCGCGAGCATCGTGATCCCGCGGATATTGTCGCTGTCTGCGTTGAACGAACGTTTCGCCAGAGCAAGAGCCGTTGGCGAACGCTGCCCGATGATATCGGTCCATTCGTTAACTGCCTCATCCAACTGGTCATGCGGTACGATCTTGTTGACCAGACCCATCTCCAACGCTTCCTGCGCGGTGTATTGCAGGTTGAGATACCAGATTTCGCGCGCTTTGCGATCGCCGACATGGCGACCCAGCAAAGCGGTGCCCCAGCCCGCGTCGACCGAGCCGACCTTCGGGCCGACCTGGCCCAGCTTCGCGCTTTCCGACATGATCGCAAGGTCACACAAGGTGGCAAACACATTGCCCCCGCCGATTGCGAAACCATTGATGCGGGCGATCACCGGCTTGGGAATGTCGCGGATGATGGACTGCAATTCATCGATTGGCAGGCCGACAATGCCCCGCCCGTCATACTGACCGTCCTTGGCGCTCTGGTCGCCACCGGTGCAGAAGGCCTTGTCTCCCGCTCCCGTCAGCACGACGCTGGACACTTCCCGGTCGTCCGCCGCCAGCTTGAAAGCGCTGATCATCTCTTCGATCGTCGTGGCGCGGAACGCATTGTACAGTTCAGGCCGATTGATAATGATCCAGGCGGCACGGCCACGCACTTCATAAATGATGTCTTCGAACTGGCCTTGAAGCCGGTGGGTTTGCGTATGTTTGCCAAGAACTTCGGCGTCTTCGCCGCAGGCACAAGTATGTGCGGGCCTTTCCGCAGTGTGATTTTCACAACCATCAGCAAGAAACCATGAATGTGGAATTGGCACCGTAAGAGGGCTTGAACCTCCCCGCCCGTGCGAGCGCCGCCATCTGGGCACCGGAGCAGGAGGGTCATCTGAGTCGGCCTGCGCGGCAGGTATGCGCCATCAGGAAACGCGGGGAACACTATCAACGAGTCGTCGGGCGACCTGGCGAAAAAGCGGAGTCCCGCGCAGGATGAACTGCAAAAGTGACTTTCGGAGGCATTGAAGGGCGCGCTGGTTTCGGGCTAAGGGCGCTGCAGGCTTTTACTCCCTCACCCGCGCAAGGACTTACAGCTCATCATGGCACGCACATCCCCGCTCGACGGCAAGCTGGTAACCCTGATCGGCGGCAACGGCTTTATCGGCAGCCACGTAGCGCAAGACTTGCTGGAGCGCGGTGCCCGTGTGCGGATTGCCGCACGCGAGCCTGAGAAGGCTTTCAAGCTCAAGCCGCTCGCCAACCTCGGCCAGTTGCAGTTCGCCCGGTGCAATGCGCTGGACAAACGCAGCATAGAGGCATGCGTGGCAGGGTCGGATGCGGTGGTCTACCTGATTGGTACATTCGATGGAAACCAGCAGGCATTGCAGGCCGATAGTGCCGGCCATGCCGCGCGCGCAGCAGCGGAAGCGGGAGCCAGCGCCTTCGTCTACATCTCAGCCATCGGTGCCGACCCGGAAGCCGAAACGGGGTATTACCGGACCAAGGGTGATGGCGAGCGGCAGGTGCTGGATGCCTTTCCCAAGGCAACCGTGATCCGTCCTTCTGTCGTATTTGGCGAGGAAGCCGGTCTTGTGCCGATGTTCGCCGACCTTGTGGCCATGATGCCGGTCTTGCCTGTGTTTGGCGCCGAGAGCGAGTTCCAGGTCGTCTGGGTAGACGACGTGGCCGCAGCGGTTGCGGCAGCGCTGGAAGATCCCGGCGCACACGGTGGCAAGACGTACGAGGCCGCTGGCCCCGAGACGCTGACCATGATGGAGATCAACCAGATGATCGCTGACGGTCAGGGGCGCGAGCGCACTTTTTTCCCGATGCCCTCTCCGCTGGCAAAAGCCTTTGCCGCTCTGCCGCTGACCCCGATCAATTCGGATCAGCTTGCAATGCTGCAAGAAGGTAGCGTGGCGAGCAAGGGTATGCCCGGTCTGGCAAAGTTGGGCATTTCACCCAAGCCGCTCTCGCTGTTCCTCGATCGCTGGATGGTGCGCTACCGCAAGCACGGCCGCTTTACGGAAAAGCGCACGACAAGCTGAGCGCCGGTTCACACTGCCAACAGCGGAAATGTCCTTTGCACAGGTGGCGCGCCTAGCGCCGCCGCGCCTATGATGCCGCCACTGATTCGCCACACCTGACTGGAATGCCTTGACCATGAAATTCTTCGCCGACACCGCTGAACTTGATGACATCCGCGAACTCGCTGCCACCGGCCTGCTGGACGGGGTGACGACCAATCCTTCGCTGATCGCCAAGTCGGGGCGCGATTTCATGGAAGTCACGAAGGAAATCTGCGGCATCACCGATGGGCCGGTAAGCGCCGAGGTTGTCGCTCTCGATCACGAGACGATGATGAAAGAGGCCGAGGTGCTGCGCAAGATCGCGGACAATGTCTGCATCAAGGTGCCGCTGACGGTCGATGGGCTGAAGACATGCAAGGCGTTGTCGGATGACGGTACGATGGTCAATGTCACGCTATGTTTCTCCGCCAATCAGGCATTGCTGGCCGCGAAGGCCGGGGCGACTTTCGTCTCCCCGTTTGTCGGTCGGCATGACGACAACGGTACGGATGGTATGGACCTTATCCGCGACATCCGTCTGATCTACGACAATTACGATTTCGGCACCGAAATCCTCGTCGCCAGCGTGCGCCACGTTGTCCATGTGCTGGAAAGCGCGCGGATCGGAGCCGACGTGATGACCGCGCCGCCCAAGGTCATCATGGCGCTGTTCAAACACGTACTGACCGACAAGGGCATCGAAGGCTTCCTGAAGGATTGGGAAACCACAGGCCAGAGCATTCTGTAGGCAGGCTGAGCGTCCCGCCTCGAAACGCCTCGTCAAACCTCGGCGGGCGCGGCTTCGCGGGCAGCAAGCCACTCTTCACGCAGCTTGAACTTGCGGATCTTTCCAGAGCCCGTCAGCGGCCATTGGGAAACCTGCGTCCAGTGGGCGGGGCATTTCTGCGGACTGATTAGCGAACGACAATGCGCCCGAAGCACATCGGGATCGAAAGTCGCGCCATCCTCCATCCGAATGAACGCCGCCACCGCTTCACCCAGAATTTCGTCAGGCACGCCCACTACAGCGCACTCGGCAACGTCAGGGTGTTCCAGCAGCACGTTTTCGATCTCGGCAGGGAACAGGTTCTCACCGCCACGGATGATCATTTCCTTCACCCGGCCGGTGACTTTCACGAAACCGCGGTCGTCCATCATGCCAAGATCGCCGGTGTGTAGCCAGCCCTGCGCATCGACAGCTTCCGCCGTGGCTTGCGGGTCGTCGTTATAGCCCAGCATGGTGGAAGCCGAGCGCGCGCGGATTTCACCAACTTCACCGCATCCCACCACTTCATCCGTAACGGGATCGAAGATGCCAACTTCGCAGCCCAGCGTCGGCTGACCAACCGTGGTGATGATGTCATTGAAGTCGTCAGTCGGACGGCCGCTGGTGATAAGGGGGCTGCTTTCGGTCTGGCCGTAAGCAACGAGGACGTCGACGCCCAGAACGCCCTCGACAGCCCGTGCCAGATCGGGGGCGACCATCGCGCCGCCAATGCCGATACGCTGGAGTGAGGATACGTCTCGTGGCCTCTGCTTTTGTGCCGCGACCATTGCCACGGCCATTGTGGGCACGCAGATCGTCCAGCTGATCTTCTCGGCCTCTATAATGTCCAGTGCCGCACCCGGATCGAATGCCAGCAGCGGACAATAGGCACCCGCTGATTGCAGCGATCCCAACACGCCCATCGAGCAGCCCATGGTGTGAAACAGCGGCGTCAGCCCCAGCGTGTTAACACCATGAGGCATATCGGCCACTTGGGTAAACAGGCGCGCGTTGTTGGTGAGGTTGCGGTGGGAAAGCACCACGCCTTTTGGAAAGCCGGTGGTGCCGCTAGTGTACTGGATCTGCGCCGGATCATGGGTTCCCACATCGGGCAGTGTACCGGTCGGATCGGTAAACAAGGCAGCCTCGTCATGCATGTCTATGACAGCGCGCAGGGCAGGCAGGTCGTCCGCCACTTCGGCAACAATTTTCGCCATCGGGTTGCCGCGGAATTCGCCGATAAGAAACAGCGCGGCGGCTGTGCTCTGCTCAAGCACATAGGCCAGCTCACGCTTCTGGTAGGATGGGTTGACGGTCACTACGGTAAGCCCTGCCAGTGCAGCGGCATATTCCACCAACACCCATTCGGGCACGTTGGGCGCCCAGATCGCCACCCGCTCTCCGGGCAGGAAACGCGCGGCCAGGCCTTTTGCGAGCCGCTCCGCATCCTTCAGCAGTTCGGCGTAGGTCCAGCGCCGACCTACGGTGCCACTGGGCAGACCTTCCAGCAGCGCGTCCCGGTCAGGATTGGCGGCGGCCTGATCTCTCAGCAACCCGCCAATCGTCGTGTCGAGAATTTCGTTGTCGGCGAACCAGTCGCACAGCGCCTTGTCGAGGCGACGCTCACTTTCGGCCATCAGTCTCTCCATCATGGCCGGACTTGATCATGCGCCGACCTCTTCTTATCGGCCAGTATAGACAGTTCGGGTTCCTGACCAAGGGCTGGCTCTGCGATTGTCCGGCTGCTGCGATGTGCCGGATTATGACCGGAAGTTGCCTGGCGAAGGTGCCGGCCCAAGGACACAGGTTTGAACAAATCTTCAATCGAACTGTTGTTTTAATCGCGAGACCCCCTAACCCGCCATGCATCAAGCGGTACCCTTTGGGGTCGCAGGAAACTTGGATGTAGCACTTACAATTGATAGGAGGCCGCGTCGAAAGCGATGTCTGCGAAGGATTCGGAAATAGATTCGCCCAAAGTGGCACTGATCGGCTTCGGGGAAGCCGGAGAGGCTTTTGCGCGCGCTGCGCACTGGAAAGGCCTGAAAGGCTGGGATGCTCTGGCCGAACGCCGCGCCGCCATGCCGGATTGTGGCGTCGGACTGGGAGAAGACTGCGGCGAGGTGCTGGCCACCGCCGATGTCATCCTCTCACTCGTCACAGCCGACCAGGCGCTGGACGCGGCGCGTGAATACGCGCCTTACCTGCCACAGGAATCCATGTGGCTGGACATGAATTCGGTCGCCCCGCAGACCAAGGCCATGGCTGCCGAGGCGATCGAGGCGGTGAATGTGCGCTATGTCGACGTTGCGATCATGGCGCCTGTGGACGTGGGCCTGTCCGTGCCGCTGCTGGTGGCCGGAAACAAGGCCGACGAGGCGGTAACGAAACTGACCGCGCTTGGTTTTAGCGACGTGCGTGCCGTCGGCAGCACTGTCGGCCGTGCCAGCGCGATCAAGCTCTGCCGTTCCATCATGGTGAAAGGTGTTGAAGCGCTGACTGCCGAAATGGTGCTCGCTTCGTCACAGGCCGGTGTCCTTGAGGAGGTGCTGGCATCGCTTGATGCCAGCGCGACGGATCAGACCTGGGCGGAACGGGCCGATTACAACCTCGATCGCATGTTGAAGCATGGCGGCCGACGCGCCGCCGAAATGTACGAAGCTGCCGAGATGCTGCGCGCGATGGGCACGTCTGCCGCGATGAGCGACCAGACAGTGGCCTGGCACGAACAGCTTGGCGGGCTGGATCTGAATCCGCCCCCCGCAACGCTCTCCGCCAAGGTCAAGGCCATTCGGGCGACTCCGGATTTCAAAGGGGAGTAGCTGACAGCCAGCTCGATTGTCGCCCGGAATGGACGCGCATTCCGGTCACAATTTTGGCGACATCAGCCGCACTATCGCTACATTCGTTGTCTCTGAGGACGAGAAGCGGGTGATCGTCAAGAGCGAAGCCAGAACGGTCTATCCGCTACCCGTTCCAATCGTGAAGGAAAGGGAACTCTAATGACAAGCGAGCAGGTCACAGCGCACGGTTTCGCCATTTGCGAAAAGCCCGAGCGGTATATTCAGCAGCTCGTCAGTCACTGGAGCCACAAGATGGCGGCAACATATGATGAAGGCGATGGAATGGGCAATTTTCCGTTTTCTGTCACTACCAATGCAACGATGTGCGCGCACGAGAAAGGCATCGAGATTGCCCTTACAACCGCCGACGTGGAAGAGAACCAACGGATGCGCGGCATAATCGAAGCGCACCTGGATCGTTTCGCCTTTCGCGAAGCACCGCTGGATTACAGCTGGGAAGCCAGTCAGCCAGCAGCGGGCTGACCAACGCCGACTACAGCGCCTCGGAATACATCTGCAAAAGCGCGGCCCATGCGCGCTCAGCTTCACTTTCGGCATATACGGGGCTGTCGAGCACGGTCCAGCCGTGGTCGCCGTCATAAACCTCCACCTCGATTTCGGCAGCAGCACTCTCGGCAGCGGCGCGCAGCCGGGTTTTTGCATCGGGATCATTGGCATCGTCGTCACGGGCAATCGCGATCAGCGCCTGCGCGTCGGCAGCCATATCCCCGAACAGGTTGACCGGAGCCATGGGGCTGTCACCCGTCAGCCCGCCGCCATGGAAACTGCCTGCCGCTTTCACCCGGTCGGGCACCGCTGCGGCGGCAAGGATTGTCCAGCCCCCGGTCATGCAATAGCCCTGGTTGCCGATCCCGCGTGTGTTGTCGACAGCGGCCTAGGCGTCGAGCCAGGCGACCACGGCGCGGACGGTTTCCTGTACCGCTTCCGGAGTGTTCACATCGCGCCACAGGGCTACCTTGTTCCAGCCGTCGTTGTTGCGCCAGTCGTCGAAATCTTCGAATTGCTGGCCAGAGACACTGCGATAATAGGGATTTGCCACCAGGACGGCATAACCGCTTTCTGCCAGACGCCTGCCCATTTGCACTTTTGCAGGACGAAGCCCGGCAATATCAGGCCACAGGATGACTGCGGGATGCGCGCCGCTGGCCGGATGGATAAACACGCCATCGAACGTGCCGCCCGGTGCTGTGAAGGCGACGGTGTTTTCCACCAGCCCACCAGCACTTTCCGTGCCGCTGTCCATCGGTGTGCAGGCAGCCACCGCCCCAGCTCCTGCCATCGCGCCGAACTGACGACGGCTGATCGCACTCATGGTGGTGACCTGGTCTTGCGTGCACATAGTCGGCTATCCTCTTCAAATCATGCAGAGGAGTCAGGATAGCAGGGCTGAGGGCGCTGGAAAGCCCCTGCAAAAGGGCAGCTTTTCAAGTGCGGTCTAGGCGACTGCTCTTTCATGCAGCTTGGCAATCGCCGCCGGATGTATCTGGCCGAAAAAGCGCATCTGCGCCCGGCGACCCCGCGCCCACACAAGCTTGCCATTCATTACGATAGAATTGTCAATCTGCAGATGAACGAAGTCGGTCGCCCCGGGCCAGTCGACGTCCGCTTCCAGCTCGCAGCCTTCAGCGCAAAGGTGAAAAATGCTGACCGTATGGCGGTGGCCCTCGCAATCGCATTGCCCGGCAAGGACGTGGGCTTTGCCGCCAGTGTCGAAAGCTGTTGCCATCATCGCATCTCCGAATCTCGAAGCTGCGATGATAGTAGAATATGGTTAACGCCGTGTGGTCGTCGCGTTCAGCTGGCATTCGGCTTTAGCGCAGGTGCCGATCGCTTCGTGATGCAGGCGAAGAACGTTACAGCCGCTTGCGCCGGTTCAGCGCCGCTTCGCTTTCCGTCATCAGCTTGGTGATTATCTCGGCCACCGGCTCTTCCTCCTTGACCAGCGATACCGACTGACCGGCCATCAACGATCCGCCCTCAATGTCGCCATCGATCACGGCACGTCTCAGCGCACCGGCCCAGAAATGCTCGATCTCCAGTTGCGCCTCGCCCATGTCGACCTTTCCTTCATCCAGCATCCTGGCAACTTCGCGCTGCTTGGCGGTGAAAGCTTCGGTGCCCTTGTTCTTCAGCGCACGCACGGGGATTACCGGCAGGCGCGGGTCCACCTGCACACTGGTTTCCGCATCGCGCGCCTTGGCCCGGAAAAAGGCCTTCTTGAAATCGGGATGGGCGATGCTCTCGGTGGCGCAGGCGAAGCGGGTGCCAAGCTGCACGCCTGCGGCGCCCATTTCGAGGTAAGCGGCAATCATTTCGCCCGTGCCGATGCCTCCGGCTACGAACACCACGAAATCCTCCGCCAGTTCGGGCAGGAATTCCTGCGCCAGAATGCTGGTTGCCACCGGGCCGATGTGACCGCCCGCCTCGTTCCCTTCAATTACAAGCGCGTCCGCACCGGATCGCAAAAGCTTTTTTGCCAGTGCCAGCGTGGGCGCAAAGACGATAACTTTGGCCGGATTATTGCCGCCCTTGATCGCCTCGACACTGCCTTTCGGAGGGATGCCCCCCGCCAGCACAACGTGACTCACGCCATGCTTCTCACACACGCCGATCAGGTCCATCAGCTGGGGATGCATGGTGATCAGGTTCACGCCGAAGGGCTTGTCCGTCAGCTTCTTGGTTTCGGAAATTTCGGTATCGAGCAACGCGGGCGTCATCGCGCCGCAGGCAATCACGCCGAAACCGCCTGCATTGCTGATTGCGGATACGAGATTGCGTTCGGAAACCCAGCTCATCGCGCCGCACAGGATTGCGTGCTCGGAACCCAGGAATTCATTACCGCGCGCCATCAGCGCAGACGTTTTTGGATAGGTGCTCATGCCCGGCTGTTAGGCGCGGTCGGCACGCGCTTCAAGCGCGGGTTGCAAATCGCACTTCCCGCCTTTGCTGCAACGCGGTAGATGGCACGCAATGCTCGACGTTCTCCTCGACTGGCGCGATGCCTACGGGCCGGTGATCGGGCTCGTTCTGCTTGTTGGCCTGTTCGGCGCATTCCTGATGGAACGGATGCCTCCCGTCATCCTGGCGACAGTGGCCGGGGTAGCGATGCTGGCGCTTGGCTTCCTGTCGACCGATGAGTTGCTCGGCGTGTTCTCCAACGCGGCGCCGATCACCATCGCCGCGATGTTCGTACTTTCCGGCGCGCTGCTGCGAACGGGCGTGCTGGAGGCGGTGTCGGGCTGGGTCATCCGCCGCACCCGACGCCAGCCCCGCCTTGCCGTTGCCGAGATCGGCGCGGGCACGATCCTGGCCTCGGCTTTCATGAACAATACGCCGGTTGTGATCGTGATGATCCCCATCGTCAAACGCGTTGCGAACGTACTGGGAACCGCGGCAACACGGCTGCTGATACCCTTGTCCTACCTGTCCATCCTGGGCGGCACGCTGACTCTGATCGGCACCTCCACCAACCTGCTGGTTGACGGGGTTGCACGCGATGCCGGGCTGGAGCCGTTCCATATCTTCGAAATCACCGGCGTTGGCCTTGTCACCGCCGCCACTGGCGTGGCCGTGCTGGTATTGCTGGGGCCGTGGCTGCTGCCCGAACGCGCGCCGCGCAGCACCGACCAGGAAGCGGAAAGCGATATGTTCCTCTCCCACCTCGTGCTGGTGGCGGGCAGTTCGCTGATCGGTCGCCGGATCGGCGATACCGGCATTGCCCGCAGGCCGGGTGTGCGGGTGATCGGGATCAAGATCGGCGCCCGGATCGAACGCAAGAACGTGGAGGCCCACGTGCTGGATTCGGGCGATCAGCTGGTCGTTGCCGCAAGTCCGGCAGAGCTGGCGTCGTTGGCAGAACACTTCGATTTCCGCACAGGGCTCACCGGGCTCGGCGGCGAACTTGTTACTGCCGGGCCGGACCGGCCTGCCAATCTTCGGCTGATCCAGACCGTTATCAGCCCCGGCCATCCCGTCATCGGCAGGCGCCTTGCTGAAATTCCCATGCTGTCTCAGCTGCACCTGCGTGTGCTTGGTCTCTCTCGCCCCCGCCATATCGCTGGGCCGGAACTGGCCGAGGTGCGTTGCCGGGTAGGCGACCGGCTGCTGCTGGCTGTCGGCAGCGACGGCGCGCGGGCGCTGCAGGACAATGTGCACCTTGCCGACGTGAGCGAGGCTCCGGCGCGGGCTTTCCGGCGCACCAAGGCGCCGATTGCGCTTTCCGTCCTGGCGGGCGTGGTTCTGCTGGCGGCGGTTTTCGGCTGGCCGATCCAGGGACTGGCCATTGCCGGTGTCGCGCTCGTCCTGCTGACCCGCTGTATCGAGCCGGAGGAAGCGTGGAGTTCCATCGACGGCAATACGCTCGTTCTGATTTTCGGCATGCTCGCATTCGGCAAGGGGCTGGAGAATGCCGGGACGGTGGAAATGATGGTGAACGCACTCGGCCCGATGTTCGCCGCCGCATCGCCCTTCGTCGTGCTCGTGGCCCTATATGCCGTTACCTCGCTCCTGACGGAGGTGGTCACCAACAACGCCGTTGCCGTCATCCTCACACCGCTCGCCATCGGCCTTGCACAAGCGCTCGGGGTCGATCCGCGCCCGCTGGTAATTGCCGTGATGTTCGGCGCCAGCGCCAGCTTTGCAACACCCATAGGCTACCAGACCAATACCCTGGTCTATGGCGCGGCGAATTACCGCTTTGTCGACTTCCTGCGAGTGGGGCTGCCGATGAACCTGACCGTCGGCCTCGCCACCTGTATCGCGCTTACCGTTTTCTAGCTCGGGACGCGCGCCTAGGCAGCTTCGTCGGTTGCATCCAGGCCATACGCGGTGTGCAGTACGCGCACCGCCAGCTCTGTTTCGTCCTCGTCGATCAGAACCGAAACCTTGATTTCAGAGGTCGAGATCGCCTGCACATTGATACCCCGATCCGCCAGCGCCTTGAACATGGTGGCTGCAACGCCGGTATGGCTCTTCATGCCCATGCCGACGACGGAAATCTTGGCCACCTTGCTGTCGGTGATAATGCGGTTGAAACCAAGCGCGTCCTTCTTGTCTTCCAGCAGCGCCTGCGCGCGCGCCAGTTCCGCCTGCGGAACTGTGAACGTCACGTCGGTCTCGCCCTTGTCGCGGCCCACGTTCTGAATGATCATATCGACATTGATGCCGGCCTCGCCCAGCGGGGTGAAGATATCGGCCACGGCGCCCGGCTTGTCAGGCACCCGGGTCAGCACCACGCGGGCTTCGTTCTTGTCATGGGCGATGCCGGTTACGGACTGGCGTTCCATATTCGATTCCTCCAGAATCTTCTGCATCTCGTCTTCCGAGACGATCATCGTGCCGGGCAGGGTGTCTGCCGGGGGCGCTCCGTCATCCACGAAGGACGACAGCACCTGCACCCGCACATTGTGTTTCATGGCGAGGCTGACAGAGCGGGTCTGCAGCACCTTGGCGCCGACCGAAGCCAGCTCCAGCATTTCCTCGTACGAGACGTAAGGAATCTTGCGCGCCCGCGCGACAATGCGCGGATCGGTGGTGTAGACCCCGTCCACGTCAGTGTAGATATCGCAGCGGTCCGCGCCCACGGCGGCGGCGATGGCAACGGCGGACGTGTCGGAACCTCCGCGCCCCATTGTGGTAATACGCCCTTCGTCGGACACGCCCTGAAAACCGGGGATCACGGCAATTTCGCCAGCAGCCATCGATTCGCGCAGGCGTGGTGCGTCGATCTCTCCGACACGGGCGTTGGCGTGGGCAGAGAAGGTCTTTACCGGCAACTGCCAGCCCAGCCAGCTGCGCGCCTTGCAGCCCATCGCCTGCAACGTCAGCGCCAGCAGTCCGCTCGTCACCTGCTCGCCGCTGGCAACGACCACATCGTATTCGGCGGGATCGTACAACGGGTTGGCTTCGCGG
>MDTG01060718.1_pt1 | contig 38895 bp, 24 predicted proteins | sample 811421 | NCBI WGS metagenome assembly MDTG01 (sample SAMN05326645, study PRJNA326480) | marine metagenome | isolation source: seawater | place: Pacific Ocean: South East | collected 2011 | reverse complement strand
ATTATTGTTTTTTATTGAGCTTTAATAATCATTCTAGGCGCTATATTCATCGTAATCAATTCTTGAAACAATAATTTACAGGCGTAAGGTATTTGCACCCTATGAAAATCAATATGATCATTACAGGTTTTACAATGATGTATTTTTTTCTCTTCGTTAAATATGGCCATTAAACCACATTTACCACATACATGTACTTCAAATGAATCGCTAGAATGATATAATCTATCCTTTGTAAATCTAGCCGCACCGTGAGAAACCATACAATCACGTTCCATCTCACCAAATCTTAAACCACCATCTCGAGACCTACCTTCCGCTGGTTGTCTAGTTAATACCACCATAGGACCAACACTACGACTATGTTCTTTGTCCATTACCATGTGTTTCAAACGTTGATAAAATGCCGGACCGATATATATTTGTGATTCAAGTTGTTCGCCAGTCATGCCATTATACATTATATCATTTCCGTGTCTTTCATAACCTAGATGTTGTAATTTTTTACATATATCCTGAATATGAAATTCACCAAAACTTGTTCCATCGCCGTATAATCCCAATTCCAACAATACTTTACCCAATAATGTTTCTTTTAGTTGCGCTATTGTCATGCGAGATGGGATAGCATGAGGATTGATAATAATATCTGGTCTTTCTCCTGTAGCTGTATACGGCATATCGGAACCCTCCATCACCAAGCCGATCGTGCCTTTTTGACCATGCCTACTTGAGAATTTGTCCCCTATCACGGGTTTACGATAACAACGAGTTCTTATTTTAGCAAATGTATAACCATCACCATTTCTATGAATATAATTCTTATCAACATATGTTTCTTCATTTGTTCTATAAATTTTACTTTGGTCAAGATATTTAATTACTTTTGTATGGTCGTTTCTATTTTGTTTAATTGGTGCCACTTTTCCCATTATAATATCCCTATCCTCAATTAATGTATTTTCAGGTATCACACCCATATGATTCAGCTTATCATAATTTCCAAATTTCATACCTTTTGTTTTTGTTCTATCTGCCTTACATCTTATTTCTTCATCTCCATGTATTTTTTTTTTCTTCATCTTTTTCAGTGTGATATAATGTTGCAGAGAACAAACCTCTGTCCAAACTATCCTGATTAAATATAATACTATCTTCCTGATTATAACCAGAATAACTCATAATTGCAACAATAACATTACATCCTGATGGTATTTTATTTAAATTAATAACGTTCATCAAACGTGTATCCACCAATGGTCTCATGGTATAAGATTGAACATATGCGGTTTTGTCCATTCTATTTATATAATTCGTAGCATATGTTCCCATAGCTTGTTTTCCCATAGCACATTGATAGGTATTTCTAGGTGATTGATTATGCTCCGGAAATGGGATACAAGATGCCAATATACCAAATATAGTTGACGGATGTATTTCACAATGTGTATAATTATAATCAAAATCAACAAGTCTTTTTCTTTTTTTGGAATTAATATATATCAAACTATGGTCTTGTTCTCTAGAATCTATATATTCTAAAACACTTTCATTATCTCCAATTGTTATTAATAAATCATCCCAATTAACTGTTTTGTCGTTTATTTTTTTCAAAAGCTCGGGTGTAAAATTAATTTTATTATCGATTAATCTGTAAATAGGTCTGGTTAATCTACCAGCATCATTACAAATTATAATTTCTTTTGTTTTGTAATCAAATACAATACTTGTATAAATATTTATAATACCCTTATACTTGCAATCTTTTAAATATAAATATAATTTTTGTGGTTCGTTTGCAATACCAATCCAACATCCATTAACGAATATTTTTACTTTATCATATAATTCTTCACAAGTTTTATTTTCTATCGATTCATATTTATCTTTCAAAATATCATATAAAGGAATACTGCTTGATTTTACTGTAATATGTGCTAAGTAAGACAAATTCTTCACTACACCAACACTACCCCCTTCTGGACTTTCAGCAGGACATATCATACCCCATTGGGTATTATGTAATTTTCTAGGAGGAATTAATTTTCCACTTTTATCAATTGGTGTATTTACCCTTCGTAAATGACTTAAACTGGAAATATAAGTAAGTCTACTTAACACTTGAGCAACACCAACTTTATTCGAATTCGTATTTTTTATACCAAAATCTCCCGTTGCTAAGGCTCTTTTTAATCCATTTTCAATAGTTGTTGCTTTTATAATTTTATATATATTTGTCTGATTAATAATATTTAAATAATCATCGGTCGAACGCCAAGAACCATTATTAATTTCTCTGACCGTTTGTTTTTGCATATCTTTAACCAATTTATTAAAATAGTTCCTTAACAAATTATTCAATAAAATACCTGTTGTATCTAACCTTTTATTTAAATAAGAATCTCTATCATCTGATTTTCTCCAACCAAAACTCGTTTGTAGTAATTTATTTACCATATATCCTAAGAAGTAAATTTTTTGTTTTTTTGTTTTGCAATGTGGAAATAAATCATTTTCCAAAACATTCACAGTAAATTCTCTTTTCTTTTTAATACCTGCTTCTTTATCCATATTAATTGGTGTAAACATAGCTTGTTGTATTATATATTGCAAACTATCTTCTTCGGTAATATACTTATTAGAATCAATAATACTTGCCTTTAAACCAAACAACATTTTCTTTTTATTTTTTTTCAAATCCAATATAATAATTTTACAAATTTCCTCATCTGATACTACTCCTAATGCACGAAACAATATAAACAATGGTATTGGTGTTTTTATTCTAGGTATTTGAACATATATACCGTGTCCAGAACCATTATTGCGTGTTGCTATTGTAATGTTGATTTGTTTTGGAGATATACATTTAAAATCGGGAACAGATTTTATTTCAGCTAACCAACTCCATTTATTATTATTTTTTTTTATGTTGAAACACATTACTGTATTTTCAGCTGCTCTTTCTTGAGCAATACACGTTTTTTCTGAACCATTTATTATAAAATAGCCACCGGGATCCATCCAACATTCCCCTGTGATATCGGATTTTAAATGACTATATTGGGTTAATACACAAATATTAGATTTTAACATGATAGGCATTTTACCAATATTAATTCTAGGAAGCTTTTTATATAACGTTTCTATAGAACTCAAATTTTCACCAGTTCTTTTAATTATTTTTATATTAACGTCCACACTCATTGTAGAAGCATACGTAAAATTTCTTAAACGAGCCTCTTGTGGAAACATTATTTTTGTAGCTCCATTATTTTCATGAATCTGTGGTCTGTAAATTTGTAGATTATCAAAAGTAATTATTATTTCTAATGAATATAAACCGGTAATATCATCTTTATCATGTTCCGAATGTATTAATACAGGATTAAACATTTGTATTGTTTCTCTAATCTGTTCAGAAACAAATTGATTATAACTTTCTTTTTGATGTCTAACTAAACGGTCCAAATGTTGTTTATCAAAATAACTTTCTATTAACTTATGCGATACATCTGTATCATAATTTAAAATGTTATTTACGTTTGAAGACATGTTTGTCGGCATTTATATTAATGAATATTAAATCAATTTATTTTTAAGTTTGTTATGTAAACTATTTATATTTCGATTTTTTGAAAATAAATTAAAATGTATGCATAAAATAAAATATATTATAAATGTATGGTAAAAAATAAAAATAATAAAGATATTTCAACAAATATCATTAACGATTGTTCCAATAATTCAAAATTATTTATATTTAATAATAATATAGATAAATCAAATAAATTATTTTACTTAGAGGATTCTAAAGAAAAAATAAATATATTTAGTAAAAAATTGTATGTATCGCCAAAACAAAATATATATAATAAAAGTTTAAATGATAATGATAAACATATAAATATAACCATAAAAAGAATGGTAGATACGATTGAAAAAAAAAGAAATGATAATATCATAAAAAATAGATTATCGACAATAATTGAAAAAATAGATAAAAATAACAACGATATATCGTGTAATTCAATAGTTTGTTCCGATGATAATGAAAATTTAAACAACACATTAACAAAAATCAACGATAAGTATAACAATATATTTTTAGACAACAAAAATAAGTTTTTATGTTCTAGAAATAGAACATACTCTATTTATGATCGAAACAATGAATTTAGCAAATATTTAAAATATAAATATGCACCACCTAACCCGGTAATAGAAATAAAAAAAAATAAAATAAATATCAATGCAGAAATAACCAGCATTCAAGATATTATAGACCTTATTGAAAAATATCCACTAAAAGAAGATGTTGAATATAATATTAATATGAAAGCTATTCACAATATAAAAGAACCAATTATAGAATTAAACGATATGATTGGAATGCATTTATTGAAAAAATCTATTACTGACCAAATTTTATTTTTTATTCAAAATTTACACATTAACAATAAAAATAAACAAGATAATGATTTTATGCACACATGTATTTATGGTCCACCCGGAACAGGTAAAACAGAAATAGCAAAAATAATAGGTAAAATTTATAGCAAAATGGGTATATTAAAAAAAGGGAAATTTAAAAAGGCTACTCGCGCAGATTTTATAGCAGGATATCTCGGTCAAACAGCACTTAAAACAAAAACATTAATAGAAGAATGCATTGGGGGTGTATTGTTTATTGATGAAGCATATGCTTTAGGCAATCCAGAAAAAAGAGATTCATTTGCAAAAGAATGTATCGATACTTTATGTGAATCGTTAAGTGATCACAAATCGGAACTAATGGTTATTATAGCTGGTTATAAAGAAGAATTAAAAAATTGTTTTTTTAATTATAACAAAGGATTAGATTCTAGATTTACTTGGCGATTTAAAACAGACGACTATAATGCAGAAGAATTAAAGTTGATATTTTTTAAAAAAATAAAGGATATTGATTGGAAAATAAAAAAAACTATAAAAACGTCGTGGTTTGAAAAAAATAAACATTATTTTAAATTTTATGGCAGAGATATGGAAACACTTTTAGCAAAAGTTAAAATTGCACATGGACGTAGAGTTTTTTGTTTAGATGAAAATAAAAAAAAAATAATTTCATTAAAAGATATGAATAATGGTTTTGAATTATTTTTGGAAAACGATGAAGTTCAATCTAGAAATGAACATTCGACAATGAATCATATGTATGTTTAATAAAATTAATTTGTTAAATATTGAATTTTAATATAACTTTAATATTTATTATATGTTAAAAAAAACAATACAAATAAATCCAGATTTATTTAACATCGGGTCTAAGAAAAAAAAGAAAAAACAAAAAAGAAAAATAAATCCATTTAGTTCTGCATTAAAACCGAATGATGTAAAAAAACAATTAATAGAAAGGGTTAAGGCTCATCACAAGAAAAAAAAAGAAGCTATAGAAAATGAAAAAAAAAAGAACAAGAAGAAAAGATATTTACGAATGATTTCACTGATACAGTTTCTTATTTAAACAATCTAACAAAACAAAATAAAAAAAAGCGAGAGAAGAAAAAAAGGGCACGAAAAAATAAAAAAACCATGAAAAATATACAAGAAGACGTAAATAATAATTTGAACTATGCCAATAGACCTGCTCCACCATATAGTAATTTAAAAAATTCAAGTAAACCAACATATAGAGAATATAATAAAACATTAAAAAAAAATCAAAACAAATCGGCATCACCCCTGATTATCAATATGGGTGATATGCCAGATAATTCCGATACAGCCGATTTTAGTGAACGCAAATCAAAATTGGATGATTTAAAGGAAAAATTCAACGAAGTAGTTGCTACAGTGGAACACGTAGTAGAAGAAAAAGAAACGAAAGATAATCAAGAAAAAGACAACAAAAAAAAACACAAAAAAAAAAAGGAATCGATATAAAACAAAACGTATCAAAAAAAAACTTACATTAGGTAAAAATATGAAAATGAAAACAGTAGGTGTTTTAATTAACAATAAACAAACAAGAAAAAAAATTAAAAATGACCACAATAAGCTACACACAAAATCTACAACAGTAGTTAAAAAATATTTACTCAAACATAATTTATTAAAAGTAGGTTCCACATGCCCCGAAGATATTTTAAGAGTTACTTATGAAAATAGTTATTTATCGGGAGATGTAATAAATAAAAATCCTGAAATATTACTACACAATTACATGCAAGACGAATAATTATTATTTATTTAATGTATTTAAAGCTAATATGGTCTAAATATATTAACATGTCAAAACAATCAATGATTAAAGAATATTTAATAACATTAAAAGATTTAAAAAAAAAAAGAGGAGACAAATCTATTTTATTATGGCAATGTGGGACTTTTTTTGAAGTATACGCATTAGCAGTAATTAAAGATAAAATACCAGAATTCGTTGAAGCAAAGTATCAAATAGAAACATTCAGAGATTTATGTAATATGACTGTGGTAAAAAAAGGAGAACAAAAATATAACAACAACCCTGTTTTTATGGCTGGTTTTACAACAGCAAATCCACATTTACTTGAAAAACATTTAAATACATTAATGGATAATGGATTAACAGTTAAAGTTGTAATTGAGGATGGTGATGATATTGTAAATAAAGGTAAACGTAGAAAAGAGTTAGGTATTTTTTCTCCAGGAACAAATTTCAACAATACAACTAGTCAAAATACAAATAATATAATGTGTATTTGGTTAGAAAAAAGACAAAAAACTTTATTAACTAAACAACCATCACTTTCTTGTGGTGCAAGTATTATAGATATATTTACAGGTAATTCTGATTTCATTGAATTTAATAAAAGTGGAGAGAATTTGCAAGAAATATCCATTTTTGATGATTTACAACGATTTTATTCAATACACGAACCAAAAGAGGTTATATTTATTCATAGTTATAAAAAAGAAAAAGAAATAGACGATATAATACAATTTTGTGGTTTTCATCCAAAAAAAATGACCAAAATTTCTATATTCGAATACAATAAAAGAAAAACTATTAGCGAATTAGAAAAACAAGCTTTTACTTTTTCAAAACAAAACTATCAACGAGAAATTTTGGAGAGATTTTATAAAAATGCGAAACTTGATTTTAATATATTTTTAGAAACAACACAATTAGCACATTATCCATTTTCATTACAAAGTTTTTGTTTTTTGCTCGATTATATTTATTGTCATAATCCAAATTTAATTCAAAAAATTTATGAACCAAAATATAATTCACAAACAGATAATTTAATGTTAATGAGTCATGCATTACACCAATTAAATATAATTGATACACATATTGATAATGGTCCTTTTTCTAGTGTAAGAAAAATATTAAATAAATGCATCACTCCTATGGGAAAAAGAGAATTTGATATGTTATTAGTAAAACCCACTACCAATATTAAATATTTAAAAAATGAATATAAAATTACAGATTTTGTCATAAAAAATTTTAGTAAATTTGAGCATATAAGAGAAAAATTTAAAAGGGTAAGGGATGTAGAAAAACTATATAGAAAAGTTATATTAAAAGATGTATTACCCTGTGAAATCGCACATTTTTACGAAACAATACAAATGGTTCAACATTTATATAAAGAATTAAAAAATATTACTACTATTAATAAATATATTCAAGATAATATAAACATAGATTTAAACAAAATTAGTATTGAATTAATGGAAGAAATAGATAAAAATATTGATGTTGATATCGCTATCAATATTAATAATAAAAAATTTGATATAAACTTTGTCAAAAAGGGCGCTTATGAAAAACTAGATGAAACATACGATAATTATACATCTTCTTACTCCAGATTAAAAAATATTCAAGAAACCTTTAATATAGTAATTAAAGATTATCAAAACACAGGATCTAACTTTATAAAGTATCATACAACGGAAAAAAGCGCACCTTATTTAGAATTAACAAACGCTAGATCCAAAATTTTAGAAGTTATTATCAAAAAACATATACAAGAAAAAAAAAACAAGAAATTTGAAAAACTAGATATAGATATGAAACAACTTAAATTTGCTACAGCTACAAGCGGTAATAAAAAATTATCAGGAGATGAAATGAAAAAAATATACAATGCGATATTTATAAATAAAGGAATATTTCACGATCAATTAAGATTTACATATAAACAAATAATCGGTAAGTTAGAAGAATACGAAATACATTTTAAAAAAATATCAAAATTTATTAAAATTTTAGATGTATTAATGAACAAAGCATACATAGCAAAGAAAAACAGATACTGTAAACCAAAAATTAAAAAAGCTAGTAGTGCCTTTTTTTCAGCTAAAAATTTGAGACATCCTTTAATAGAAAAAATACAAACAAACACATTGTATGTGCCGAATGATGTAGAAATGGGTAAACGAGAAAAAGGTATTTTATTGTTTGGAACAAATGCTGTGGGAAAATCTAGTTTGATAAAATCAATAGGAATTTGTATTGTTATGGCACAAGCAGGTTTATTTGTTCCTTGTTCGAACTTTTCTTACCAACCTTATAATAAAATATTTACAAGAATATTAGGAAATGATAATTTATTTAAAGGCTTAAGTAGTTTTCAAGTAGAGATGTGTGAATTTAAAACGATAGATAACTTGAGTGATGAAAATAGTTTAGTGTTAGGTGATGAATTGTGTTCTGGCACTGAAATGGGTTCAGCAATTAGTTTATTTAGTGCTGGTTTGATTCGATTGGATTCTAGAAAATCTTCGTATATTTTTGCCACCCATTTTCATGAATTAGGTAAAATGAAACGCATACAAAAATTAAAATATTTAACTATGAAACATATGGAGGTTGTTTATGATAATATTAATGATTCATTAGTATATAATAGAAAGTTATGCGATGGACAAGGAAACAATATGTATGGACTAGAAGTATGTAAATTTTTAAAATTCGAAGATGATTTTATGGAATTAGCACATAGTATTAGAAGAGAAGAGTTTGGGGAAAACGAAAGTTTTTCAAAAAAAAAAAGCTTCTAAATACAATAATAAGTTGAAAAATAAATGCACTTTTTGCGATAAAAAGGCAAGCGAAGTACATCATTTAATTCCACAAAAAGACGCGGATGACGAGGGTTATATTGGAATCATTCATAAAAATAATAAAGCAAATACGATTCCTTTATGTGGGGAATGCCACGCAAAGGAAACTAAAGGTAATATAAAAAGAAAAGCTGTTCAAACAACAAATGGAATTGTATTTGAAATTATTGAATAATTATTTTCCTTTATTCTTAGAAATCATACCTTGTACCAAGTCTGTTGCTTTCTTAACTTTAGCATCATTTAATTTATTGTTAAATCCAGAGATTTGTAATAATTGTTCTATTTTAACACTTGTTTTAATATATTCTTGTATATTCTTAACATCATTTTGAAGTTTTTCAATTTTTTGCGAATTGTTTTCCACGTTTCTAAAATTATTGGTTTTCTCCATTATATAAAATGTAAATATTTTAATTATAAAAAATTAATGGAAATATATATTAAATGAATTACTTTTTAACGCAGGAAAATATAAATTATTTTTTTGAAAAATCAATGATAATTTTAGCATTTGCAGGAGCCTTTTTATATATTCGATTATTAATAATAAAAATGAATTTTAAATTTCCATCCGATGAAAAATATGAAGTAGATAAAGTAGTAGTAATTGAAAAATTTGAAAGTAAACTTTTAGAAAAAATAGAAAATAAAAATCAATACAAAAAAATAAAAAAAAATGGATTTTGTAATAATATTGGAATGGATAAAAAATGCGGAAATTTTGACAATAAAACAGCTTGCACCTCCATTGATTGCTGTGTTTGGGCAAAAAATAAAAACGGTTCAAATTGTGTTCCTGGAGACGCAAATGGTCCGAAGATGCAAAAAGATAAGAAATTAATGAAGTATGATGAATTTTATTATTTAAATAAAGATAAAAAAAAAGTTGTTTAACTATAATTAAATTGATTTATAAACAAATTATATTATATAATATAAAAATGATTATTCCAGTGAAATGTTTTACTTGCGGTAAAGTTTTAGGCGATAAATATTTGTTTTATACAAAAAAAGTTAGAGAATTAAAAGTTAAAAAAAATATTGATCCAAACGCGGTAATATATTTAGAAGAAAAAACAATCAAAAAAACAGTTGAAGGAGAAGTATTGGATTCTTTGGGTTTAAATAAAATGTGTTGTAGAAGACATATGTTGTCTCATGTCGATATTGAATAAAATATATAGATAATATATATATGGCAAGAAGAAGAACTAGAAGAAGACAACGCGGTGGATCTACTTGTGGACAAACAGGTGGTCGTAAAAGAAGAAGACGTAAAAAGGGTGGAGAACACGTTCCCGGTCATGTGGAAGGAGCACCAGCACCAGCTCCAGCTCCAGCTCCTACTACTACTGAAGAAGAAAAACCTAAAAGTTTTTTGAATACGATAACAGGAGGTTTAATTGGTGGTAGTCGTCGTAGACGAAGAACAAAAAGACGTAGAAAAAGCCGAAGACGTAGAAGTCGTTCAAGAAGTCGTCGCAGAAAATCAAGACGTCGTAGAAAAAGTCGTAGAAGAAGACGAAGATAAATTTTTTATTTAGCATAATATTTAATTCTAATTTAATATTATATATGGCAAGAAGAAGAACTAGAAGAAAAACAAGAAAAAGTAGAAGGAGAAGCCGTCGTAAATCGCGTAGAAAATCAAAAAGAACAAGAAAATCCAGACGAAGAAAATCCAGACGAAGAAAAAGACAAAGAGGTGGTTGTGGTTGTAGTTCAGGAAAAGGAATATTTTCAGGAGGCAGTAAAGTACAAGTTAATAAATTAAATTTAAAAGTTATGGAACCACCTGTATCGACTAATAATAACTGGAATGTTCCACGTAATCCAGCACAATTAGGAGGTAGAAGACGCAAAAAATATAAAAAACGTTATACCAAAAAAAATAAAAGACAACGAGGTGGAGCTAGTTTATTAAGAACAATAGGTTTAGGAGATGCATTGCAAGAATATTATTCAGCAACAGATTTAGCAACAAATACACAAAATAAATGGGCAGGAAGAAAAAAAATTACTTCATCCAATCCTATTAGGCAACCAAAAATGATGAAATCTGCCGGTTCACAATACAAAATACCTAATGTTCCAGAATATCATAGATTATCTTCTGCAAAAGCGGCAAAACATGTTTTAAAATAGTAAAAAAATATGACGATATATTATAATGAAGTTAACAAAAATGTTTTCAGCAAAAACATTTCATTCTTTATGCACACCGGCACAATTATATTTTGGATTGTCTGTTCTTAGTTTTATTGCTTTAGTAATCCAAAATTATATGGATCCTTATAGTTTCTGTATTGGCTCCTTTTCAGCACCTAGTCCAATACACAATGCATCCTATTTTGTAGTCAAATCGCTATATATTTTATTTTGGACATGGTTAATTCAAAAAATGTGTAAAAAAGGATGGAATAAATTAGCATGGTTAATTGTTTTGTTTCCATTTGTAGCGATGTTTGTATTGTTGGGATTATTGATGATAGCTTTACAATATGAAATATTAAAAAAAAAATCAAGTAAACAATAAATTTATTAAAATTATAATTATTTAACTAATTGTAATTTTAAAAAAATATGATAATGATATAATATAGATGGAAAACATTTCTTGGAAAACGATTGATATAATGTTTAAAGATAATCCTAATTTTTTAATAAAACATCATATCGATTCATACAATGACTTTTTTTCAAATGGAATTATAACTATTTTTAAAAGCACAAATCCATTAAAATTTTTTAAAGAAGAAATAGGGAAAAATTCTGGGAAATTTAAATACAATTGCGATATTTATTTAGGTGGTAAAGATGGGAAACGCATATATTTTGGTAAACCTATTATAGTAGATAAAACAGATAAAGAAAAAAGAGAACACTATATGTATCCTAATGAAGCACGGCTAAGAAACATGACATATGCATTTACAATTCATTATGATATTGTTTTAGAATACACATTATATATTGAAAATAATTCAGGTAAATTAGGAATGGAAAGATATGATATAATGACTCCAGATATGGAAGGGATGACACAGGTAATAGAAAAGGTATATTTAGGTAAATTTCCAATTATGTTACAGTCAAATCTATGTATTTTAAATAAATTAACCCCCCAGACAAGATTCAACTTAGGGGAATGTAAAAACGATAACGGTGGTTATTTTATAATTGATGGTAAAGAGAAAGTGATTCTTTCACAAGAAGGACGCGCTGATAATATATTGTATATAAAAGATGATTTCAATGAATTATATTATTGTTCAGCAGAAATTCGTTCTGTTTCGGAAGATGCTTCGAAACCTGTCAGAACGTTGGCAGTAAGAATGGTTAGGGAACAACCATCATCATACAATGGAAACATTGTAGTCGCTGTTCCTAATGTAAGAAAACCTGTTCCACTATTTATTTTAATGAGAGCCTTGGGTATAATATCTGATAAAAGTATTATAGAACATTGTTTATTAGACTTAGATAAATATGAATCATTTATGGAGTTGTTTAAACCTTCTATTTACGATGCTGGACATATTTTTACACAATCTTCTGCGTTAGAATATATAAAAACATTAACAAAAGGATACACTGTTTCACACGTATTAGATATTTTAATGAATTATTTTTTACCTCATATCGGTGAAATGAATTTCAAAGCAAAAGCTTTATACATTGGTTATATGGTCAAACGCTTATTATTAGTTCATAAAAAAATCGATAAAGAAACAGATAGAGATAGTTATAGATACAAAAGAATTGAACATCCCGGTATGTTGATTTATGGTCTTTTCAGAGAATATTTTAAAAAACAAAGAGATGATTTATATTTAAAAATGGATAAAAAATATTATTATAATAATAATTTTGTCAATTATCAAGATATGGATTTTTTAAACTTAATTAAACAAAATCAACAAGAGTTTTTTAGTAATAGAATAGTAGAAGAAGGATTTAGAAAAGCATTTAAAGGAAATTGGGGGGCGGATAGTCATACAAAAAGAATGGGGGTAGTTCAAGATTTAAATAGATTATCTTTTTTTGGATTTTTATGCCAAATGAGAAAAACAAATTTACCTATTGCCGCCGATGGAGCGAAAATAGTAGCACCTAGAAGATTAAATGCTACACAATATGGTTATCTATGCCCTATACATTCTCCAGATGGTGGAAATGTTGGTTTACATAAACATTTATCTATGTCAACACATATTACCAGCGGTTGTTCGATTAAACCGTTCATAAGTTATTTACGAAAATTAAAAATAAAGTTATTAGAAGAATGTAATATTGATTATTTATCAAAAACAACAAAAATATTTTTAAATGGGAGGTGGATTGGTGTAACTACTACACCTCTTGAAATTATATCAATTATGAGATTACATAGAAGAAACAAATTAATTGATATCTACACTAGTATATATTTCGATATTAAAAGAAATGAAATACTTATTTGCACGGATGCTGGTAGACCAACGAGACCATTATTTTATATGTATAACAATGAATTAAGTTTTGAAAGAGAATTAGTAATAAATAAATATGATAAGAATGAAGTCAGTTGGAATAATTTAATATATGGATTTAACGGTGAAAATAAATCATATTTAGATGAAAATTGTAAAATAGTATTTACGACCGCCAATGTTCAAAAACTATTAAATAACTATGCTGTATTAGAATATATTGATACACAAGAAGGTGAAGGTATATTATTGGCTAATTCACAATGGGTTAGAGACCAATACAATAAAAAAAAGGTTACACATTGTGAAATACATCCTTCTTTGATATTATCTATTCAAGCAAATCAAGTTATTTTTCCACAAAATAATCCATATCCTAGAAATGCTTTCGCGTGTGGACAAGCAAAACAGGCTGTAAGTATTTATCATTCCAACTATACCCTAAGAATAGATAAATCCAGTTTAATATTAAATTACGGACAGATACCAATAACAAAATCGAAGTTTTTAAAATATGCTACCAACGAAGAACATCCTTTTGGTGAAAACGCAATAGTAGCAATTATGTGTTATACTGGGTATAATGTTGAGGATGCTGTTATTGTAAATGAAGGTGCATTAAAACGAGGATTATTTAGAACTACTTATTTTAATTCTTATGAAGCACACGAAGAATTAGAAAATATAGGAGGAGCAAAATCAAATCTATTTTTTACCAATCCACAAAAAGATTCAAAAGTTGTTTCTTTAAAAGAAGGTTTCGATTATAGTAAATTAGATGATGAAACTGGTATTATACGAGAAAATGAAATTATTGACGAAAAAACAATCGTAATGGGTATGGCAACTTCTAATATAGATAAAGAATATATCGATAGTTCTATTACACCAAAAAAAGCGCAAACAGGTATTGTTGATAAATCTTTTATTACAAAAAATGATAAGGGAAAACGATTGGCAAAAGTAAGAATACGAGCAGAACGTATACCCGCGATAGGGGACAAATTTTGTAGTAGAGCAGGCCAGAAAGGCACTATAGGAATAATATTACCAGAACAAGATATGCCTACCACAGCAGATGGTATACGTCCTGATATAATTGTAAACCCTCACGCCATGCCATCTCGCATGACAATAGGGCATTTAGTAGAAACCTTAACTAGCAAAGTAGGATGTTTATATGGTGGATATTATGATTGCACTGCTTTTGTGAATAAGGGTGAAAAAACAGAAATGTTGGGAGAATTATTAATGAAAGAAAATTATCATAAAAGCGGAACAGAAGTTTTATATAATGGAATGACTGGAGAACAATTGGAGGCCGATATTTATTTTGGTCCAACTTATTATGAAAGATTAAAACATATGCCAAAAGACAAAATTAATTATAGAGCAAAGGGACCTAGACAAGCATTAACTAGACAAACAGTTCAAGGTAGAGCAAATAATGGAGGTTTAAGAATAGGTGAGATGGACCGCGATTGTTTAATAGCTCATGGATTATCACATTTTATTTATGAATCCATGATGGTTCGCGGTGATCAATTCAAATTGGCAGTATGCAATAAAACAGGATGTATAGCTATTTACAATGAAAAGAAAAATTTATTTTTAAGCCCAATAGCAGATGGTCCAATACAGTTTAAAGAAATATCAAAGTATAGCGCGAACGTAGTAAATATTTCCAAATTTGGAAGAGATTTTAGTATCGTAAATGTTCCTTATTCATTTAAATTATTATTACAAGAGTTAAAAACAATGAATTGTTCTATGAAAATCATTACAGAAGCTAATGTTAATCAACTAATACCTTTATTACACGGTAATGATATTGAAAAAGCAGGATTTAATGATTTTGATGGTGTGATGACTGCAATTCAAACGGAATTAACAAAAGAAACATTTGATAAATCAGTCGAAGTATTAGAAAGGACACCTCAAGAAATAGAAGTTAAACCAATGCAAGTACAAAATTGGGGAAATGATGGCGAATGGGACGATAAACCATACGAATTTCCAAAAGAATTACCAGATGATTATGATTCTGGTTTATTCGAACTAAATGAATGGGGAAACTTTAAAGTTGGGAAAAAAGTTCGACCTAAGTTTTTAGAAAGAGAAGCACCTGATGAAAGAAATATAATTTATACCATAGACAAAATATATCAAGATTTAAATAGCCCAAAAAAACAAATTATTGTTCATTTGGTATACGAGGATGAAAATGGATTTGAAAAGAAAAAACAATATGATATCAATGAAGTCGAACTTTTAGATGAAAAATATCAAAAAAATCCATTTGATGAAGATACACCGTTTTCACCAAAAACACCCGAAGGAGTATTTGATGAGCGTGATTTAATTACAGTTGGTAGTACTGTAATATATAGAGGAAAATTTGACGATAAATATATTGTTAAAGATGCGAATTATAACACTGGAAAGGTATTTATTGAACCAAAAGATGTAAAAGTAGGCGAACCATCTGAACCACCTGATTGGGTTCCTATTAAAGAATTACAATGGTTATTGGATGAAGATGGTAATACTCCAAACACTTCTGAAACTTCGCCAAAATATATCCCACACGCATCTACTCTGCCAGAAAAAGACAAAGACATTAACCTCTCGCCCACATTTGATACAAAAGAGACGACAGATGAATTAGAATACGTTATTGGAGATACTGTAGAATACAATGGTATAAAATACGAAGTAAATAATTATGATGTAGAAAAAAAAACGGTGGATTTAATAAATCCAACGGGAGATGATAAAGTGATTACTGTTTCAACTAGCGAAGTGAATAAAATAAATACACCAGAAGAAACAAAAATTACAACAACAGTTCAAGGCAATGACGATGATGATTTAGAAGTTTTAAAACCAAAAGAAGAAAAAAAAGAAGAAGAAAAAGAAAAAGAAAAAGATAAACAAAGTGGAGGAACACATACAATTAAGATAAATACTGCACCCTTTTAAATTGACTTAGATATGTATTTAAATAAAATATAATAATTAAATACATATGAGTTCCACGACTGAAATAGAAAGAGTGCAAAGAAATTTTGCAAAAATGCTAATGACTTTACACAATACAAAAAAAACGGACGACATACAAGATTTTGGATTATTAATGTTAATGACTGGGAGTATTATGGGAGATTTAGATTTAGTGTCTACCGCTATGGATAATTATCCTGAATCTGCTGACCCTTTACGACCCGCAACACCTAAAATCCTAAGCGTATTATCACAATTAAAATTAATCGATTTGCAACCGTCATCTCAATCTCAACATAGTAGACCAGAATCTCCAACAAGTATAAGACAAATCAATATTCAAGACAATTAATATATTAAATTGAAAAGATATAAAATTTTTTTTATTAGTTATATAAAATGGCGACAAATACAAACAGCACAATTGTTTCTGATATTTATCGTTCGCGAATTAATATTTTGGATATTTTACAGGATAGAGGATTTAATGTAAGCGATTATAATGGAACAAGTATTAATGAAATCAATATATTACACGAACACGAACAATTAGACTTATTATTGACTAATGAAAAAACAAATAAAAAAGTTTATGTAAAATATTATATTGAAAAAAAAATAAGACCAGTCAATGTATATGATTATGTTGAAGAATTGTTTAATACAGAAAATGTTTTATCTACACAGGATGATTTGATTATTGTAGCGAAAGATAAACCAAATGATTCTTTAATAAAAGCTATAAATAATTTATATAAATCAGATGGTATATATGTAAACATATTTTATATAAAGCATTATTTATATAATATTTTGAAACATGATTTGGTTCCACCCCATAGAATTTTATCTGAAACAGAAAAAACAAACATTGAAAATAAATATAATATTACCGATGATAGTCAGTTTCCAGAAATATCTAGATTTGATCCAGTGGCTATAGCAATAGGTTTACGGCCGTATGAATTGTGTGAAATAAAACGATCAACGCCGACTGCCATGACGGATTATTATTATCGTTTGTGTTATTAATTTTATAGATTTATATTATATATGGGAATCGATGAACAAAAAGTTTTAAACAATTTAGAAAGTTATAACACAAAATTTAAAAATATCAAACAAAGAATGATACAAAATTATCCTAATTATGAAAACACAGCGGATAAAAATCCTTTTTTAAATGCAAAAAATGATTTAGAATCATTATTAAATAAATTAACAATTTTAGAAACCAAATTAAACGCAGAGATTAAAAACAACAACAATATTATAAAAACATCAAATATAAAAATAGGTGGTGTAAAATTACGTTTTGACAATGTAAAAAAGAATTTAACCAATAATTTAAATGTAAATAGAGCGTCTGAAACTTTAAAAATAAACAAATATGACGAAAATGTAAGAGAATATCTAGAAACCTTTTTTTATTTATTTGTTATTTATTTAACTAGTAAGTTTATAAGCAAATAGATTTTATTGTTCTTTATATATATATATAATGGCAGATTTTGATAATCAAGGTAAAGTATTTATACGATTTAGAAATAAATATAAAAAGTTAGTAAATAAAAAGAATATCGAAAACATAGGAATAGTAGAAGGTATGCAGGGAGATTTAAGTTTAGATGATGCAAATGAAATTGAAAAACTACAATTAAAAAAATTAGAAAATGAATTTAACAGAGATCTTGCTTTATATTCTAGAAAGTATAAAGCATATTTGAACTCTTTATTAGGAAGACAAAGGGGTAATAATAATTACGCAAACAAAGTTGTTTTATATAAAAATGAGCATTATTTTGTTCAACAAAATGGTAAATTAAGAAAATTTTCCGATGAAGCATGGAACAGTAAAGGTAGTGATTGTGGTGAAGCAGTGCCAATAAGTGATGAAACGTATGCAAAACTTACAGTAAATGGAACTGGTGCAAATATGGGGGCAAATGAAAAATGTAAAAGTGGTGGATATAGCGCAAAAATAATTGATGGTGATGCATATGCGTGGATAGACCCAAATGGATATAAAAATATATATGAAGATTCTAGTAATATTCATTCTAGTTGCCCAAAAAATTTCCATGGTTTAACAAAACAACAATTTGATGCTGTACCAGACAGTGGTTCAACAATGACTTATTCAAGTATTTGTGATAGAGGAACTTTAGATTCACCTTTACACGAACAATTAAGAATTTTAAATCAAAGATTAATCAGTAAATCAGAACAAATGAAAACCATAATAAATAAACTAAGATTAAAAGATAAAGAAATAGAAACAAATGTTGACGAACAAAGAGCAAAATTAATGAAAACATCTGAATTATTAAATAAACGAAGAAAAGTAGTATTAAAAGCGGAACAAGAAGCACAAACTTTAAGAGGTGATTTAGAAAGTAAAATACTTAGGTCTGACTCTATAAATTTACAAAATTTTGTATGGATAGCAGCTGGATTTACCTTTTTATAGTTGCTGCAAATAAATTATCGAGAACTTAATAATACTTTTATATTTATATATATTAGATATGGTGTTTAGCGAATTGTTAAACGATATTTTTGGAAATAATAATCCTTCTAATGAAAAAATAAATAAAAAAGCACTTAACGTTTTAGAACAAGGTGTTAATCATTTATTAAAAAAACAAAAACAAATGAATGAAAATCAAATCGGAAATTTGATGGAAGGGTTTCAAACTCCAAAGGCTTTAAGAGAAGCAACAAAAAAAGAATTAGATATACTTAAACGAATGGAGGCAGAATACAACACAAATATTTCAGCATACGCTACTGAATATAAAAATTTTATGAAAAATTATTACGTTGCTAGAGATAATAAAATTAATTGTATGAAAAATTGTATGGTTTCACATAAAGGAACTGGTGCCCAACAAACAAGATTAAGAGAATCTTGTATCGGGGGTTGTCAAATTAAAGGACCTTTTGTTGTTCAATGTCAAGATTCTTACAAAGGATTCTTTCAAGACACTACTAAAAAATGTCAACAACTGACTTCAGGAAAATGTTTAAGAGGTTCAATAGAACCGGGACAAGTAACTGCTATGAATAGTTCATCTTATAGAGATATAAATTCAGTTACTTTAGCAGATGGGTGTTGTGCGTGTGGTGGCGGATTTGGTGGAAAACCAAAAGCAAGTATAAGAGGTAAAAATGTTTCAAATTGTAATGATATTTATAGTGCATTTGCTTTATTAAAAGGTGATACTAGAAGTAAACCATTGATAAATGCTTGTTTAACCGCTAATTATAAAGATGAAGACCGTTCTTCACAAATGTATTTAGAATATAATAGATTAAAGGAAAAAAATAAAATATTAATGTCGCAAGCTCAAAATATATATTCAAAAGTTAATCAATTAAAAGAAGTAAATCTAGGTATTAAAGGTATATTATCGAAAGAAGAAAAATATTTTAAAGACCAAATTGATAAGTTTTCCTCTGTTTATTCTGAACTTTTAGGTTTAGATCGTTCTGGTAAAACACAAAATATTACATTTTCTGCTCAAGAAGAAGATATGATTTTAAAAGAACAATCTAGTGAAATTAGATATTATGCTTGGATTATTTTAGCACTTTTAGTATCTTCATTTACTTTAAAAAAAATATATCAAAAAAATTAACATTGTTCACTATTTCAATTATATATAATTTATTTTATTGATAAATTATATATAGAATGGACTCAGAAGATGTTAGAAAAAAACAAAGTGAATTATTAGAATCAAAACAAGCCAATACAATTCAAACTATTAAAACATTGGCCGAACATGAAAAACATATGTTTAATAATTTACAAAAATTAAATAATAAAAATGACCCCAACGGCAATCAAAAAAAAATTATTGAAAAAAAGGTAAATGAATTAAGTAGTATGAGAATGAATCTTTTTAAAAAATTAAAAAGTATGTATTCAGATACTCAGGCTTCAACACATAGTAATAGAAAAGATTTAGCAGATCAATTAACAGTCGTTTCTGTAATGGAAGAAGAATTAAATAATATAAAAAATAGATTATCTCAATTAAAATCAGAAAAATCAAATAAAATAAGAATGGTTCAATTAGGAGATTATGAATACGATAGATATAATGCACATAAAAAAATATTCAAAACTATAGTTTATGGTGCATTTATACTTTTAATTTTGTCTTATATCATGCGTTTTCCGTGGTTTCCAACAAAAATAGGTGTTTTATTAGTATTATTAACATTGGCATGGATAGTTATAAGCACAGCGGGTCAAATATATGATAATGCTAGACGAGATAATATTGATTATGATAAATATGACCAAGGACAAAATGATATTTATAATGGTGATGACGCTGCTGGTATAGGTAGCACTGGATTTTTTGATAGAAATTCGGCGGCATTAAATAAATTATTTAGTGGTAATAAATGTGTAGATGCAGTAAATAGTTTGAAAAACTCAAAGAAAGATGGGTTCAGAAATATTGGTGTATTTACAAAGGTTGTTATACCACAACAACAACCAACTACTTATGCACCTATTTCAATATTTTAATTTCTAATTATTATATAATTATGAATAATGCAAATATGGGGGATATTCAATCATCGGTAGGTGATTTAATAAAAAATTTAAATAAAAATGGAAATACTGTTGTTTGTGATGCAAAATGTCAAGAATCTGGAAATAAAACCAAATATTATAATGAATATTTAAATTCAAAAAATAATTTATTAAACGCATCAGATAGATTAAAACAATCCGAAAAAAAGTATTATACAAAAACAAACCAAACACAATATTATAATACTTTAATATACGACCGTGCAATAAAACATATAACTAAAAAAATGGGAATAATAGAAAGTTCATTTAATGAAAATATAGAAAAACTTGTAAATTTAGTAAATATGACATCTTCACAAAATGTTTATAGAAGAAATATGAATAATGTAGTCGATGCTTATAAATATAAACAAACTAATTTAGAAGAAAAAGTAGACAAAACAAATAATACTAAAAAAATTAACAACCGTTTAGCGTATTTTTATAGTGAAAAAGACGAAAGTTGGGCATTATGGATAAATAATTATTTATGGTATATCTACATTTTATGTATTATACTTATACTTTCAAAAATAGTTTTTAAAGGTGAAATAAAAAATTTTAAACAATATCCGTTTATCATTTTGTTATTTGTAAGCACTTACATAATTAATTACATTTATATGTTAGTCATAAATACACTAGGACATTTTAAATTAGATATAACTTATTTAGTATTTATTTGTTCATTTTTACTACTAACTTTTATATACGATAAAGTATATAAATTTAGTTTTCAATAATGAAACTCGGATATCGAATAATTTTTATAAAAAAATAAAAATTATTTAATTAAATGTATATTTAAGACTCATCATCCGTTTCAACATCGTCATTGTATGCATCGTATCGGATTTTATATCCCCACCAACCTTGTCTTTTATACTTACCTAAATTTTTGTCTAAGTAATCTTGTAATTTTTGTTGCCCCGGAACTTTTTCGCCCGGGTACATATTATTATACCATTGTTTAAATGTTTCGATTATATTTGTTTTTGATATTTTATCTGTTTTTGTTCCTTTTATAATTTTTTCTTTCGTAAATAGTGATAGATAATCTGATTTCTCTTGATACGCTTTACTTGCTTTCATTACCATATCGCATTTCTCAACTTTATTTTTCCATAATTCTTTTTCACAAGCTATTTCTATTAATAATGACGCCATAATAGGTGCCCATTTTATTAATTTTTTACCCAATTCTTGATCGCCCAAAAATTCGTGGTCATCTGGATCACTAGAAACTTCTTCGATTGTTTCTTTAAAAGTAGATTCAAACTCAACAATTCGAATTCTTCTCCACGTGCCACCATCTGTACTTTTAATATCTGGTAAATGATTTGTGCAACATACTAACTTGAATTGTGGAATAAATGTAAACGATTCGTGATACAACTCTCTGGCTTGTAGAGGATCGCCACCTGTTATTTGTTTCATAATACCTTCATTGATTTGATCTCCCTCAGAAGGTTCATCCATACAAGCATATCTTAATCCCTTCAATTGTGCAACTTCCGAAGAAGTTCCACCCAATTGTTTCCTTTTTTGTGTAATTAAGGTTATTGGAACCGTTCCCGAATATTCACCCAGAATTAAAGCCATGAATTCTCTTAATTTAGATTTACCATTTGAACCTTGTGCACCATTATAAATATTGAAGGTTTGGTCGTGTGTTGTTCCTAACAAACAAGAGGCGAGATGATCCCACATATATCTACGCAATTCTAAATTTGGAAATAGTTTTTCCATAAAATCTTCACATTCTTTTATAATTTGTAAATGCGCTTCGTTGTCTCTGTTTATTTCAACATATCGAATTCCTGTGCATTTTGATATATAATCTTCAGGTATACCTTTTCTAAACTCTTTTTTTTCAAAATCAAATATACCATTTTTAAAACACAACAATGTTTTAGTAAATTCAGCATTCAACTTGTCTTCAAACCCGCTATCATAAAATACTTCCTTGCATTCTTTCAAAACATTATCTTTATATGATGAATTTTTTAATTTTAATGCAATACAATTATAAATATTACCTTCTTCTATTAAATTTTGTGTTCCTTTATCATCTGCTTGAGGGTCATTTTCACGAATAGAAGCCATCATTTCATTACATCGATTTACGTATAATCGCGACATTTGATCAGACAATTTTCTTCTTAAACCGGTTCCACATTCGTTTTTTTGCCATCTATTTTCTTTAAATTCATACCATATATTACCTTTAATACTACCACATCTAAAATAATCTTTAAACATATGATATGCTAGTCTAGCCAAATCCACTTCTCTAGGCTCTACTCTAAAGCCATTAATATTTTTTTCATAACTTGTATTTAATGTTTGATTAATTAAATAAGTCAATGTTTTATTGTATATTTCTTGTGCAGCATCTTTATCGCATTCTCTAGCCCAATATTTTATAGACCTATCACTATAGCCTATTTCTCTCATATTATTCCATTTTTCCCAACAATCTTCTACTTGTGTGCCCCAATCAAATTCATCCCATTTACTAGAAAATTTTAACCACGATAAGAAACACTTTTCGTTGGTATTATGTAAAGCCCAACCAACTTTTATCCAACTAGCATAATTACCATAGAAATTTTCATTCAAAATCATAGTATAATTATGAATCTGTTTAACATTTTCATTTTTAATATCGATTTTACCATCGCTCGATACTTGATTCATTATATATTTTTCTACATATTCATCCAAAATCTCTCCATTTATTATAGTAGAAACCAATAATTCCATTCCATTATCAAATCCAAAATCATTGATTTCATTTGTTTTTGGTTTTAATTTAATATTTTTTTTCTTTTTATATTTTTTGTGTTTTTCTTTTTTATTTTTTATTTGATTATATTCTTCAATATATTGTTGATGTAATTCGGGTGTATAATGAGTATCATTCTTAGCACTAGTTAATTTTAAAAACTCTATACAAGAATCAATATCGTTGAAATCAATACTTGTAATGTCTTCTTCGTTCATATCAAAAGATTCTTCATCAAACGTTATTTTAAAATGATGTGTTAATTCATATGCTTCATTTTTAGGTTTTCTAGAACCAAATAACTGCCAATTAGTATCGCCCTTCGAAATAGATATATCTAAAACGTCTTCCGTTTTATTGGTTAAATCTAAAGAATTATCTAAAATTTGTTCACCTATACATTCCAATACTTTGTCTCGAATCAATAATTGACTTGCATGGTCTATTGACAATGTAAATAATATATGTAATCCGTCCTTTACAAAACCTTTACTATTACAATACGTTTTATTTATATTTGGTTTTTCCATTACAAAAACATCCATTTCTATTTCATCTAATTTAAATAATTTTACTAGTGTTTCACAATACAACTCAATAATATCTTGTATTATCCCTATATCATATTGTCTTTCTGTTATATCTGGTTTAAAACGAAAATCTAAATCAACCAAAATAGGCCCTTTTCCATCTCTATTTTGCGATTCAGTTAAATATTCTTCTTGACCATTAATAAAAACTTTCTTTGCATACAATTTATAAAAAGTATCTGTATCATTTATATTATAATTCCCCGGATATATTTCCCACTCCTTATTATCGGTTTTTTTTAAACCAATGCGCGTATGTGTAGATTTTTTATCTTTATTTCCAGTAGGAATTCGATTTTGCCATAAATATGATTGCAAATCTAAATTAGACATTTTTAAATTGTATATATCCTAGAGATTTTAAATCAATTTAATTGATCATTTAAACATTCAAAAACTTTTTAAACGTATTAAATATACAAACTGAAAATGCAGTATTTATTTTAATTAAAAATAAAATAGTTTAAATATTTCTAAATAAATAATAATATATTATGAATAAGAAAGAATCACCGCAAAATAAAAAGGAAGATGTAAGTGAAAATAAAAAAAAAATGATTTTTTTTCCAAAAGAAAATCGTAAACGACTACTAAAAGATATTGCTAATATTATGAAATATCCTTTAACAAATGAAGGTATATTGTATTTTCATAATGAAACAAACATATTTGAAGGAACAATTATTATTTTTGGACCAAAAGATTCCTTATATGAAAATGGAGTTTACCTTTTAAAAATAACATACACCACTAATTATCCATACGAACCACCATTGGTAAAATACCAAACAAACGATGGATCTACAAGATTTCATCCAAATTTATATAGGAATGGTAAAGTATGCTTATCACTATTAAATACTTGGAAAGGAGAGCAATGGACATCATGTCAAACCATAAGAAGTATTTTAATTACTTTATTATCTCTGTTTCATAATAAACCACTGTTAAATGAACCGGGGATAAAAGAATCCAATCGAGATTTTAAACCATATAATAATATTATTAGATATATGAATATACATACTGCTATCAATGGTATTTTAGAAAAAAGAATTATCAAATATTATACAAAAACATATTGGAATTATATCATTGACCATTTTAAAAAAGAACGAGACAATATAGTAAAATACGTTGAAGAACTATCAAAAATATATCCAAAGGTTGTGGAAGAAAAGGTTCGTATTTATGACATGAAAATAGAAATAGATTATAACAAACTTTTAGAAAAAACAAAAAAAAATCTTGAATTAATAGATAAATAATATTAAATTGAAAACAAATATAAAATATAAATAATAATTATATTTAGTATGCACTTTTGTGAAAAATGTGGAAACATGTATTATATTCGTTTATTATCAGATGTTGATTCTGATATAGTTTACTATTGTCGAAAATGCGGCAATGAAGATAAAACAATTACCAATAACTCCGAAAATATATGTGTTTCAAAAACACACATAAATATTGGTTCAAATTCTTACAAAAATGTAATAAATGAATATACTAAATTAGACCCTACATTACCTAGAATAAAAAATATAAATTGTCCTAATGTTGATTGTAAATCAAACAAAGAAAAAAAGGACCCAGATTACAAAGAAAAAGAAATTATATATATACGTTATGATGATGATAATATGAAATTTATATATTTATGTGGTGTTTGTGAAAATGTTTGGAAAAACAATAAAAATTAATTAAATTGAAAAAGATATAAAATTTTTTAATTTAATTATTATATAATGAGTAATATTAGTGAATTATCAGAAGTCAGTGATGACGAATTATTAGAACAGAGCGAAGGCGAAATCAGTATTTCTGAAAAAAGTAATTCAGGTTCAAATTTTGATGAAGATGAAGAATCCATACACAGTGATTCTGACGTTAGTATTACGGACCCCGAAGATTATGAAAAAACAGATTTGAAAGATAGCGATGATGAAGAAGATGATGAAGACCCTTGGATAAAAGACACGGGATTTATTGAAACTCAACAAGATATTGATAACATTGAATTAAGTTCATCTAGTGAATCAGAACAATCAGAAATAGATGAAGAAGAATTAAAAAAAATAGAAAAAACCAATGACACAAATATATTGTTAAATTATCATCCAGAAATACAACAAATTAATTATAAAGAACTAACTGCTTTATCAAAAATTACAAAAAACAAAAATGGACAAATAATAGACCCTCTTCACAAAACATTGCCAATACTTACAAGATATGAAAAAGCTAAGATTTTAGGCGTTAGAGCAAAACAAATAAATAATGGATCTAAGCTATTTGTAAATGTTGGTAAAGATGTAATCGAAGGTCATACTATTGCTCTCCAGGAACTTGAGCAAAAAAAAATACCATTCATTATTCGTCGGCCACTTCCTAATGGAAGAAGTGAATATTGGCGAGTAAAAGATTTAGAAATGTTATAAATCGTATAATTATAATTTATTACTATTATAATTATATTTATCTCAATAAACCTCCACCTTTTTTTTTGGCAAGAATAGAAAATAATTGTTTTTTAGTTAATTTATAATCTGTATTAAAAATACTTATAGCTTTTCCTTTTCCTTTACATTGATTTTTTAAATGTGGAAATTTATTTAAATTTTTTATACTATTATTAAATCTACCATTCAAAAACCGTGAATCACGACACACAAACACTTCTTTCGAAGAAGAATATGGACTAACCATTTTTGTATTTTCAACAATTAAAGTTGACCTTACTTTATAAAAATATGTATTAAATTCCTCCACATCTGTATCAAAAATGGTTGTTTCCTTTGTTTCAACGATTGTTTTCCACACGGGAAAAGGAGCATAAGCATCATACTTTTGAACCTCAAATACATATAATTTATTGACATTTTCTTTTGCTGTTGTCCATATAAGTTCTATACCTTTTCCTTTTAATCTACTTTTTAATTCTAATCTAATTATTATTGGTATCTCTAAGTTAACTATATTTAATTTTATAGATGGCACTTTTGATGCATGCCAAAACTCTTTGGTAGGATACATATTATGATTTAATTTGGAATTTGAACCACCACCTGTATAAATACTAAAAGTAGAATCATTTGTTTTTGATACAGGCATTGTTTCGAAATAACTATACTTATAATAATTATCAATATTGCTTTTTTTTTTGTCTTCGTTTTCTGATATTTTACTATAAATTTCTAAATCTCCTTGCTCACTAGTAAATATACTATTTTTATCAACACCATTCACAAAAGTTATTTGACCATTTATTGTTTTAGCCCAACATATTTCCTTTGTACTCGATACTTTTCTAATATTGTTGGTTTTTTTTATAGATACATCTGTTTCTGTTTTATCAATTTTTATATCTATTTTTATACATTCTCTACCATCATTTGACATTTTATGACCAGCATTATTTTTGACTTCTTCTTCTTCTTCTTCTATGATTATTAATTCTTTCCAATACGGAATTTTATTTTCATAAACTTCATAATTGATTAATCTATTTATTTTAGAGACCGGAGTTAATTGTAAAATATAATTGTCAAAACCATATTCTTCTATTTTTTCTACTCTAAACTGTGTAATTATATCATAATAATTATTAAAATATTTTAATTCTATAATTTTATTTTCAATATCGTATAATTTATCTAATACAGTCGGTGGAGGAGATTTTAAATTTTTCCTACCCGAACAATATAAAAGTATCTTTTTAATATTATTATTCCCAGTATTTAAAATTTGATATTTTATTATTTCATTAAAATTTTCAGATTTTATAGCTTTAATATAATATTTTATATCCCATTCTTTCCAAAAATATACCCACTTTTCATTTATTTTTTTTATATAATATAATCCGCCATTACCCCTTGTTTCTTCCCTATTTATAGAATTATTCACATCAATCAAATTTAATCTCAATTTCTCTAACTGTAAAGTATTCAACAAAGCATTTTCTTTATTAGAAAATTTATTTATTGATTGAGTATCTATTTTTTTTAAAATATTTTTTTTATCCAATAATAGTCTATTTATGTTATTATTAACGATTATATTTTTGATATAATCATCTACATCCTTTATCTCATTTTGATTTGTTTTATAACTATATGTTTCTAATTTTCCGTTTTGGTTAACTTTTGTCGTTAATTCTATTGTATATCTTTCCTCGGCCTTAAACCATTTATAATTATTATTTTCATTGGTTAAAGAAATATTTTCACCATTTACCCAATTATATTCTTCTCCACCTTTAATAATTATTGGTTTCTTTAATAACTCTTGTTCTTTTTCTAAATTTTCAAAATATATTTTTTTTTCTTCTTTTACTTCTTCAATCAACCTCATTAAATCTCTTATTTTTTCATCTAATTGTTCATTATCATCTATAAAAGTCTTTTCTTTTTGTTCAATGACCATTTTTTGTTTATCAAATTTATTTTTTATATCACTATTTAAAGCTTCTCTAGGTGTCAACTTCCAATTATCAAAATCTGATAAATATACATTAATAGCACTCGTATATTGAACATTTAAAGTGTCAATTTCATTATACAATTTTTTATGATTTGTTATAAATTCCTCTATATTGTTAATATCCACATCAATAGATACTAGTTTTGATTCTATATTTAATACAAAATAACTAGCTCTATCATCACTAAAATTTATCTTTACATTTTTAAAATTAAATTCAAATCCATTTTGTTTATTTATAAATTTATTTTTATTTATATTATACTGGTGTTTACCTGTTTGTCTGGATGATTTTAAAATATTTAAATCTCTCTGAAAATTCGTATTTTTGATTAAAGTATCATCCCATTCCCATTTACCTTCTATATTTTCAATGTCGATGTCTTGTATATTTTTTGTTGAAGTAATAATCAATAAATAATTATATGTATCCCCTATATTACCCCAATCAAATTGTATGTCAGTATCACTATCTACCGAAAATATAACATTTTCATATATTTTTAATTCTTTATCGTTTGAGAATTCTAATTTTATATCTTTATATAAATACTTTCCATTTACTAATTCTTTTATATTATTATTATTATTTTTTATATAACCAATATCATTTATTGTTTCAACTAATTTATCACCCTCACAATAAATATATAATTTTTCATTTCGTGTATGCATTTTTGTAATTTTATTGCTGGGAGTTTTTAATACATTTCCTATTTGTATATTAGTTTTTTCCACATCGGTATTTCGCATAGTATTAATCCTATTTGAAATTTTTTCTTGTCGTGATTTTGATCGTATACAAAAATCTAAATTTATATTTTTATTTGCCCAATAATTTTTATCAAATATACCATTTATTTTTTTACCATAAAATAAAACACAAGAATTATTGTTTATATCATCCAAATTTGCTGTAATAAATTTTTCAATACCGTTAATAGTGTTTCTTTTTGTATCATATATATTTTTTCTTTCATAAATATTTTCTTTGGTCCAACCATATTCACCTAGAGTTTCACAAAATAATACTTCGGGACCACCATTTGATATATAATTATATGTTTTATCTACAGAATTATAACCATTTTTATAAACAAAATTAGAAAGTTGTATTTGTTCAGACGGCCATAAAAAATTTTTGAACGTTTTTATTTCATTTTTAATAGAAATAAAAGATAAAGGTTTATTTGTAAAAGTAGAAAAATGTCTGTAATATTTTGGTATAGTTATTTTACTGTTTACTAATAATATTAAATCTACTTTACCTTCTGATAAACCAACAACATCAAACTCTAAAAATTTATTAAAACTATCCATATTTTTTGGATTTATCATTTCGACTTTACTTTTATCGGAAAAATTTAATACGCTAGTATGAATTTCAGCATTTATATTGGTTAAACTTTCATTAGACCACTTTATATCCGTTTCCGGTTTCATCATTATATCATCCATCAAATAATCATTCATTAATTTATAGTGTAAATCATATTTATTTATTGTTTTTTGTTTTAAATTTTGTATTACATAATTACTTTGATCAAAAATTTCGTTTGCTATATGCGGATAAGAATCATCACATAATGGCTTTAATGTAAATTTGATTCTTTCTTTTGTAGAACTATTCAATAATATATGTTTTTTATCTATTGATAAACCAACGCTACATAATATTATTTTGTTTAACGTTAAATTATTTATATGTTCATCTGTACTTTCTATTTCAAATGATAAAATCGATATACCTATTCCAATACATTTTAATTTGATTAAACACGAATTTGTTAAATAATCTCTAGGATCACCATATCTTTGTAATCTTAAAAATCTTGTTGTATTTATGGGTATAATAAATTTGACAAAACTTTTTATTACATTTTCATTACTACTAGTTATTTTTATTTTAATAGGTTGTTTTATTATATTATATTGAAATTTATTGTTTTGTTTATATGCATATGGCAATATTTCTGTTATTAAATATTCCCAATCTGAATCTTTATTCATTATAATTGTGTTAAAATTCATTCCTAGAGTATAAGGCTTTTTATCATCGTATATACTATTCCAATTATCGACTTCATTCATATTCTTAATCACTTTATAATTAGATGGGTCTAAACACGTTTGAAAAGAACTACTACTATAATTTAATCTAAATCTTAATAAATTAAAATTAATAATTATATACATCGTTAAATTATTAAAATCAAGATTACTACTTCGTGATTCTATTTTTAAACGAACGGAATCTTCTCCTATATCTTTTAATTGAAATTTTATATAGTTTTTTATATCGTCAATCAAATAATTAAAAGAGCTATTTAACGGTGTATCTTTTTGTATTACTATTTTTTTAAAATCATCTAATATTTCTATTTTTGTTTTATTATTTGATATAAAAGTATCATCTACGCTTACATTTAAAATAACTTCATGATCTAATACAGGTATCAGAGGATAAAAATATATATTTTCATTAAAAATTTTTTTTTCAGATTTCACATTAATTTTTTTCTGAAAATAAAAAGGATAATTAATTTTACAAGTAGATTTACTCGATTGTAATTTAGATTGTTTTTTTTTATATAATGGTGGATATGTAAATACTTCTATATTAAAATTTTCATTTCTTCTTTGAAAATCATACCAAACTTTATTTTCTTCGAACTCATTTATATCAATATCTATTTCTCCATCTTTTCCTCCATCCACATTTGATTTATGTGTATTATTTGTTTGTATGACTTTTAATTTGAAAAACTTTTCCGAGTTACTATATCTTGTATCATAAATACATATAATTTCACTCAGTAAAGTATCATTTTCAGATGATGATGGTGGTAGTTTAAATTTAAACAATTTATATTTTAAATTAGTGTAGTTATTTAAATCGATTACACGTTTATCTAAGTGTACATATAATAAATTATCCTGTTTAATAATTTTTATCCAATTATATACTTTTGTAGGACAATTATTTGGTTCTGATTTTAATTCAATATCATAACAATCATGGATACGGACATTCATTTATTAATATATATAAGTAAAATAAAATATATATTAACAAAACTTATTTTCATCATTTGTAATTCTATCTTTTTTAGATTTATTTTCTTTTTTAATAAATTCTTTATTGTTTTCATTCAATAAAATTGTATTTCTTTTATTTTTAACAGTAGATGATAAAATAGTATCTTTATTTTCTACAACACTAGTTTTTATAACATTACTTATTTGTTTTCTATTTAATTTCATTAAATTTGCATATCTCATTTTTTTCGTGTTTATAGAACCAGCAGAAATTTTCTGCTTGTGAATTGGAATATTATTAATACAAACTGGTTTACCTCCTATTTTGCATATTGTATTTTCAAAAAACGATCGAAATACTTTTAATTTATAAGATAAAATAGTTATTTTGGGCTCCACATTTATTGGACAATAATTTAACCATTTTGAATTTATATTTTTTTTCAAACTTAATGCTGGTTTTTTAACTAAAGTTATTGTATCTTCTAATTTTATTGTTTGTATCGCTTCTTTTTGAAAAAGCGTTAGAGGTTTACTATTAAGTATATTTAATTCTTTTTCGTTATTTCTAAATCGCGCAGAGTTCCATGGTAATGTACCACTTTTACTGATAACGCCAAAATATGGGGCGGGTTCTACATATTTACCGTTTTGCTTCGAAAATCCATCAATTTGATCACTATATAATACATGATTGGGTGTAGTATAACCCGTCATAGTTACACCGGGTTTAAACCAAAATTCTATTACAATTTTATTATTATTATCCCACGAGTAAATAAAACAACGAATCCATTGTTTCATCTTTTCATTACCATTAATGTAATTTTGAATTCGTTTTAATTTCGCGTTATCCAACTCACCTAAGATACTAGTCCCACTTGGAGGTACAAACAACTGCCCCAAGTTGAAACGGGTCTGAGGAACTTGATCTATATCGATTATCTTAAAATCAAATGAAAAACTAAACTTCCATGAAGCCAACTTCGATGCAGTACCTTTTACTGTAAAACAATGTAATTTTCTTAGTCTAAAGCCTTCGCTATTTTTTATAAATTTTTCCCCGTTTTCTTCTATTTTCAGACGGTATTCTGTATTTTCGTCTACTGGTGCTGGTGCTTCTTCTACTGGTGCTTCTTCTACTGGTGCTGCTTCTGCTTTTATTATGGGTTTTGCTGGAGCCTTAACTATTTGTGGTATAACATCATCCTCTTTATCGTCTACCTGTGCTACTACTAATGGTGTTGTTTTTGTAGACGTAGTTACTATTGCAAAAGAATTACCTTCTTTTGGATAAACTAATTCTATATTGTCTTTTAACCATATTTCAATCATTGCATATGTTCTAGGAATATTTTGAGTTTTCCATGAAAATGTATCATTTACCATAACAATATCTTTTGTTCTTGCATCACTTTCTATTTTTTTTTTAAATGTCTCGACCATATTTAAATTAACAGTATAGTCTCGAACCAATACAAATGAATTACCATTGACTTTAAAATTTAATTGATATGTTACATTAGCTGGATTACCTGTATTATATAATATAACTTTTCTAGTAGTATAATTATTTTTATTATTTTGAAAATTATTTTCGTTTTCTTTTAATCTATCTTGATATACTTTTTGTTTTTGTTCATCTAGTAATTTTACGTTTGCTGTTTTCTGTTCTGCCTGTGCTGCTGCTTTCTTATTTTCTTCTTCTAATTTTGCCTCTAATGTATTTTTCTGTTCAACATTTATTACTGGTTTCTGAAGTTCTTCTTCTAGTTTTGTCTCTATTGTCTGTATAGTTGCCATTTGTTGTGCTGCTTTTTGTTTTTCTGCTTCTTCTGCTGCTTTCTGTTTTTCTGCTGCTTCTGCTGCTTTTTGTTTTTCTGCTTCTTCTGCTGCTTTTTGTTTTTCTGCTTCTTCTGCTGCTTTCTGTTTTTCTGCTTCTTCTGCTGCTTTCTGTTTTTCTGCTGCTTCTGCTGCTTTCTGTTTTTCTGCTGCTTTTGAAGCTTCAAATATTTTTAAATCTAGATCAACTTCATAATTATAAAAAACTCCCCATCCCCTATGTATCCATTCTTCGTGTTCTCTGATTATATCTTGTTTTTCTATTGTCGTTGTGCTTGTATCACCCAACAAATCAAATAAATAATTATTTTTAATTTCTACTTCTATAGAATGTTCTTTTGCTGATAAAATAATATTCAAAGGTATTTTTTTAAACAAGTTCTTTTCTTCTAAATCAACAACTACCTTCTCCAAAAAATCATCATCATTTACAATATCGCGGTTATCATAAATATTATAGTAATAAACATAAATGTATACATTTTCTGTAAATTTATAGTATCTATTATTAGTAAGTTTATCTGTAATCTCATCTAATAATGACGATTCATCCTGTATATCGATAAAATTATTAAAAATATTATTTTGTAAATCTAAAAACTGTTTTCTAGGAAAGATAATTGTTAATTTATCAACAAATTTCGGTTTATTATCAAAAATTAAAGGTTCTCTATATAATTTTAAAAATTGAGGTTCAAAATATTCTGGAGGCATTGTTGTTAAATTAATTTTTGTAATATAATCTCGAATATTAAATGTTTTTTGTTGGTTAGAAATAGTTAAAATATTAGAGGTATTATCAGTTGATTTTATTCCAATATACAGATTACTATAATTTAAATTTTCTTTATACAACGCTTCATATTTTTCCCTATTACTTTGTTTATAAAACAAAGGCCTTGCAGGTAGTAAAGGTTGATATGGATATCTTGATGATTCGTTAAAATAATTCGAAATAGAACCATCCTTTACATGTATCTTATATGTCCATAAATAAGTCCATTCACCTTCAACTTGATATGTATAAGGAATACTCCAACCAGTCGCCTTAGCAAACAAACCATTATCATCCTCTAATTCTTTTACTTCATATTTATTTATAATAAAATCAATGCCATCCAATCCGGTTTTATCAACAATATAATTGACAGAATCATAATCAAATTTATTTAACAATATATTCATATAATCTTCGCGTTGTTTTGTTGTTAATGCTTGTTTATCTTTTCTTTTTATTGGAGGAATTTCATATAATTCATATTTTACTTTAACAAATTCATCAATTTCTTTAAAAAAAGAATTTGTAAGTGTTTCTTTTAATTTTTCGATTTCTTGTGTAGGTATAGTAATAGTTAAGATATTTTGTTTACAATCAAATTTACTTTGTAATGCATTTGAATCGTCTGCACCTATCTTACTAGGAATAAAATATCTAGGTATAAATCTTTGAGTATTAACTGATTTTATACTAGTATTGATTAAATTTGAATAAAATTCTCTCATAATTATTTTTTCTTCAGGTAAATTTCCATACAAATTATTGTCTACAATATAAGAAGAATCTTTATAAATAGAAAAAAGTCTATTTTTATTATTAAAATCAATAAATTCATACTCATACATCCAACACGTTCTTGTTGTTCCATTTTGTGTTTCAGTCAATTCAAAAGATATATTATCAGTCAATGTTTTTTTATTCCATACAATTATATCCTTTATAAATTTATTATCAAATAATTTTGAATACAACAAATCTTTATCACTATCAGATAATTCATTTAATACTATTGGTACATTGTCTTTATTATACATTATTTCTTCCCATTCTTTTTGAGACCATAAATATACAAAAAATCTATTTATTTTATTTATTTTACCTCTAGAAAAATCTTTCGATAAATCCATAATATCATTATTTTTTACTTTTAAATTTAAAATATTATTTTTTTGGAAATAAAATATTTCTAATCCATTTGGTATATAAAATTTAAATAGTTCTATTTTTTTATAAATACCTGTTGTAGAATCAGTCGAAACTGTATCAAAAGGATATTGCGACCTAAATTCAGTAATATTTTTTAATCTATTATTTTTTAACGAACGAATATGTGGTGTAAACATACTAAAACCATTGTGTGCACTTATATGTTCTCCCTCCATAAAAGCCGTCCCTTTCAATTTATAAGTCCAAACGCCAATAAATTCTGATGTAAATTTTAAATTAGATACATTTAATTCAATACTATTATTTGGTAAAAAAACATTTATATCAGAATCAGCTAATTTTAAATTATTAGGATAAGATATTCCTTTACTAACTATCCTATTTGCTTCACTAAACATTTTTCTCTTTTGATTATCAGTAGATACTTCATTTAATGGGGATTTTTTTATATTATCCCAATAATAAAATATATAATCTATGCTTAATCCAAATTCATCGACGTCAATATTTAACAAATTACTATTTATACTGGCAATTAAATTATCAATGTTTGATTGTGGAACTTCAAATTTTACAATATCTCGGACTTTATCATAAGACATTATAGGTGGATTTTCTGGCATAAAAATTTCAAAATTGCCCGAATCTCTTTTTTTTATAGTTAAATATTCAATATAATCTTTATTTATTTTATGACTAGCCGTAATCCTATTAAATTCTATTATACCTTGCTGTTTTATTTCATTATCTGTATATGTAATTAATTCTACACCATTCGCATCGAAATATTTATTTTCTTTAACTGTATATCCCCATACGGCTGCCCATGTTCCTAATTTTTCATCAGTACTAAAGTCGATATCCTTTGAGATATCCAAAATCTCTCCACTTTTATTTTTAGAAACTCCTAACTCTATTATTTTTAATTTACTACTATTTATTTTTTTGTTTATTTCTTGAAAACTCTTAGATCGAATATTTTCCATAAATTCAGAGGCAAATTTACTTGTTATTGTATCTATATTAGGATTTATATAATCTGTTGTATCGCCTTCCGATTTATTAGATTCCATATCTTTAAAATATTTTGGAGAGAAATATATTACATAAACACGTTGTAATTTATAATATTTTTTTTCTAAAATATTTTTTAAATTATACAACACATTGTCCGATAATCTAAATGTTATTTTATCAGTACCTTTTATATATTTTATTTCTATTTTTTCAGGTATATAATCTTTTCTATTTACTATTCGATTAATACCAGAACTATTGACAATTTCGTCATACTTTAATAATTTTAATTCGTTTGTATTTATTTTACCATAAACATCTTTTATTTCATCATAATTACTTTTTGTAATATAATCATATCCCCACATAAAATTGTATTTGCCGTCATAAGGATTCGATATTTTTAATTTTAATTGAGGATTTGCATTTTTTCCTACTAATAATGAATGACAACTCCAAATTTCATCTGGATTTATCTGTATTTCATTTTTTGTTAATGAATTATATCTTTTAACATTTTTTTCAGGGTCTGCTTTAAAATTTCCACTACTATCAAAATATGGTTTTTTTTGATACCAATTCCAATCTCCCGGCTTCCAAGCATAAATTCTAAAATTAAACATGTAATAATCATCTCTATAGGTATAATTTTTATTATCTAATGCCTCTACTAAACTATTATTAATATCGTCAAAAACACGCATACCCCTTACAACATTCGAAATATCAACTATCAAATATTCATCATCAGCATTATATGAATCATTTGAATCAACCATATATTTTACTCTAGGTTTACCCGGAATATAATAAGATGGTATTGTTAATGTATTGTATCTAGTTATATATTTATAATTATTTTCATCCCATTTAATATTTAAATTTTGACTGTCTAGCTGTCTATCTAATCTAGAACCTATCTCGTTCGTAATTCCTATTTCTAATTTACCAAAGCGTTCATCTACTATAATAGGGTTGAAAACATTGATGTCTCGAACTTCGTCTACAGATGGAGTAGTGATTTCATGATAAAATTCGTATCCCCAAGTAAATCTATATAAACCATTTTCCAAATTAGTCAAATTTAATTCACACTCTGTAATTTCACTTTTAGACCATGGCCATTCTTCTTTTTTACCGTATAACCCATTTTGAACCAAATCTCTATTGTCATTACTACCCGGGATTTTATATCTATTATAAACATATATTTGATTATTTTGCGGATACTCTAATCTAGCATCAAAATCATTTTTAACGTTTTTATATTTATTCCATCCTGAAAGTTTATTAATATCTTGATTTTCAAACTCGATGTCTGGTGCCTTAAATGTTATTTTTTCAGATGGTTTATTCTCAGCATTATCATCATAAAATATGGCATATTTTTTTATATTCTTTATTCTTTGCGATTCACTTTCCCCCTCTTGTGCTACTCCCAAAACATAAATAAAAACATTAGTTAAAATCCATCTCTCTCCTATTTCGGTATTTGCGATAGCACCACATAATGTTTTAAATCCATGATACATTTTATCTAATTGTTCCTTTTTTATTTTAATTTTAATAGAATTTATAGATGTATTTGATATATCCAATAAATTTACTACTTCTTTTTTATTTTTAAATGTTCTAGGAACATATAAATTTGCTATATCACATTCTGTAATAAAAGGTTGAATATGAACATATTGAGAATAATCAGAAACAATTGTAAGATCTTGTTTTCCTTGAAGCGTCTCAATCTTATCATAATATTTATACAATATACGCAATCTGTAATAACCACGTTGTAATCCCGAAAAACCTTTTTTTCCATAGATATTATTTGTAGTATTTCCTAATTTAATTTCTTCAATCCAATCGTCTTTATTAATTTTCGCTTTATTTTCATTCTCGTATTTAAATAGTCTATAATATACTTGAAAATTTTTGTTGTCTCCTTTTAATCCGGGTTCATCTGCACCCCAATTTTCATCCCAATAAATAGATGAACCTTTTGTCAATAT